>Ga0209395_1001216_pt1 | contig 36627 bp, 31 predicted proteins | sample GOMGulsemesocosm_3_FD_184635 | JGI IMG/M metagenome (GOLD analysis project Ga0209395, IMG submission 184635) | Methane-oxidizing microbial communities from mesocosms in the Gulf of Mexico - GOM9D Gulf of Mexico (SPAdes) (version 2) | ecosystem: Environmental > Aquatic > Marine > Cold seeps...
TGTCCTGCTTAGCTTGGACAACAGCAACGTTGAAACACAATCCTGCAACCAAAGTTGATACGATTAATTTCTTCATTTAAAAATCACTCATAATCCTGAAATAATGCCAATACAAAAACGCATCCGACATTTACGGGGCAGATTCGTTTTCCATAGGTTTAATTAAGTTCTTTATCCTTCCAGAACTTGGTACCTTTAATAGTAGCCTGCAGGGCTAATCCCGCTTCGGTAAAGGTGTACACAGTGACATCGCCATAATAGGCTTCACCTTCAACCGAGCCACCCTTATCCGCAGCCTTAGCAGCCGCATCAGCATTGCCACCAAAAGTCCAACCACTCGCTACAAATTGATTCATTGCCGCAGAGGTATGAAAAACCATCACAATACGATAATCCTTGGCGCCAAGACCTAAGCCAATACCACCTTCAGCCATATTCATGTAAGTATGTTGGCCTGTACTCATGTTTTTAACCACACCGTACCCAGTACCAGCAGCAATAAAAAACAAGTTCACATTGGCATTACTAAACACGGCATAGCCTGGGGCTGAACTGAGTTGTGAGCGTGTATCTGACTTGTTCGCGAAAAGTTGTGTCAGAACATCATTTTTCATATTAAGGATTTGCTGACGCTTATCTGCATTACTCCCACTGCCCATTGAGGCGCAACCAACTAGAGCAAAGCTCAATAAAAAAATGACAACAAATCGAATCGAGAACATGACGAATCCCTTTTTTATAATTAAAGTAATTACAGTTTAGTTCAAAAAATTTATGAGGATTTCAAGGGCTCATAAAAGTAACCGTACCCTTATTTCGTCTAAATTATGGCTAGAAACGCACTCAAAGTTTCAAATAGCCTAGTAATGAGAAGCCTGAGGAATCAAGTAGAATCCAGCTCTACACTGCCATCTGCCAATGCAGTTGATTTTTATAGACCCCAGTTCCAACTCAGCTCTGAAACTGAAATAACTATGACTGAGAAAATAAATACAGCAACAATAGAAATGTCACAAACCAGAAACCGGATAACAATTTCCAGAACATCAGACTACTGGTGCTACTTTCAGCCACCGAGTCTTCTTTAAGGAATTCCGGGTTCGGCTGAGTTAAATCCATTAGAAGTTCGTCAATAGTTCGATAACGCTGCTCCAACTCAAAGGCCACACCCTTTTCCAGCGCGCCATCAAACCACAATGGAATCACAGGGTTATGTTGTGCCGCACTCTGATAGCGCAGGCGATCATAATCAAACGCCGTCGTGCATTCCTCAACCTTGGGGCCATAGGGTAGTTTGCCGGTAAACATTTCATAGGCAATGGTCGCCAATGCATACACGTCACCCTGCATGCCTGGATTTTTTCCTAACAGATACAACGGGTCAGAATAACTTGCCGTCCCCAGCGCCCCCTCATGAACCAACGGGCGTTGTAATTCAGCCAAACCGGCAACATAGACCGAGCCAAAATCCACAATTACAGCGCGCTGATCTGTTGTAATCAATACGTTGGCGGGTTTTAAATCCTGATGAATGGCTTCATTATCATGGAAATCTTTTAAACCTTCCCCGATTTGCTTAACAATGGCAATCGCCGCCTTTGGACTCGCCGGTTGATGCTCTTCAATCCAATCATCCAGGCCTTGACCCTCAATAAACTCCATCAGGTAATACAGACAGGTTCTCGGACGAGACTGGCGAATAATTTTAACGACGTTATCGCCCTTGATACGGTTACCAATCCACTCTTCCTGAATAAAGCGATCGATATAGCTGACGTCGTCCTCAAAGTTTAACGACGGCGTCTTCATCGCCACCACTTCGCCCGTTTCAATATCACGTACAAGGTAAAGCTGGCTACGGCTAGACGCGAACAATTCCTTAACGATTTCATAACCGTCGATCTTCATACCCACGGCTAATTCCGGAGGAAAAGGCAGGCGCGTTAACTTCACGCTATAGTCATCAAGGCTTTCTTCAGGCAGTTTTTCAACACGTCCAACAACGGCACTGATATTGTCATCACTGTCATTGGCTAATGCTGTCTCAACCAGTTCCTTGCTAATTTCTTCAGCACTTTTATCCTGTGCCAAAATCGCTTTAATTTTGTCGCTTTCAATGAAGTCATGCACACCATCGCTGCTGAGCATCAACACATCACCCTCTTCTAGGGGTACCCGCCCGTAATCTAGGTTGAGATGGTTATCCATGCCAAGCGCACGCGATAAGGTAGCCTTGTTTTCATCAAGTCGTGCAGTATGATCCCGCGTCAGCTGCGATAATGTCAGCTCGCCAGCTTCGTCCTTGTGTAGACGGAAAACACGGCTATCGCCAATATGAAAAAAATGAGCTGTTTGACTCTTTACCACCACGGCGCTGAAGGTGGTTAAATAACCCTTGCTTTCGGTGACGAACTCATGACTTTTACGATAAAGCCGCAAGTTGATGGTTGAGAGGATTTTTTCACCACAGTGTCCCGCAGACCAGGTATCCGGGGTTTGATAATATTCGTCGATAAAACGAGTGACAGCGGTGTGGCTCGCATCTTTTCCCGCCTCAGCCGATGACACACCATCAGCGACAACTAAAGCAATACCCTTGCTGAGACTTAGATAAGGGTCTTCCGGGACATACACACCCGCAAAATCCTCATTCTGCGATTTGAGGCCCGTTACGCTGTGAAAGGCCGTATCCATTTTCAGATTACTGGTTACTTTGTCGACCACCAAATAAGCTCCTTTATGCGACAGTCATTCTACAGAGACGTGTAAATCTGGCTTCTCTTATCAAGAGACTAAAAGAGAACTTTGCATAATGTTGTGAACTAAGGCAAGACAGGATAAATTTTTTACTGTGATTCTGGAACTACAAGCTTAAGTACATACCAAAACAACTGCACATATCTAAGCGGCACTATTTTTTACCGATCGAAAAATTACACACCACTCAGCAAACAAAGCAGTGTGTAATTTAAAATCCCAATACCCTATTAAACGAAAGCCTTAAAACAAAAGCGGCTCAATTAAGAGCCGCTCCAGGTAGATATTAACCTACATCAATCATCTCAACGGTACCATCAGGTAGTACCTCAGAGATTTTACCTTTTGGTTCACTGAGACGCATGGCAATAAAGAAGATAATCGCCGCCGATGCACCAATAACCAGGAAGAAGGTACTGTAATCAACGAAGCTGAGAATAGTCAGATAAGTCACCGCCCCGACGTTACCATAAGCGCCCGCCATTCCGGCGATTTGGCCTGTCATGCGACGTTTGATCAGCGGTACGATGGCGAATACTGCACCCTCACCCGCTTGCACGAAGAAGGAACAGAACATGGTTGCGATAACCGCCAGAGGAATCCACCAGCCGGAGTTAATCTGACTCAGCATGAAGTAACCCACCGCCAAACCAGCGATCAGAATCATCAGCGATTTACGACGCCCAAACTTATCAGAGAACCAGCCACCGGTCGGGCGCGCAACAAGGTTCATGAAGGCAAACCCGGAAGCCAGAAGCCCCGCTTGGACAGGAGATAAATCATTAAAGGTTTCAAGAAAGAACAACGGCAACATGGAAACTACCGCTAACTCGGAACCAAAGGTTACGAAGTAAGACCACTGCAAAATCGCTACTTGCTTGTACTCATACTTTTCTAGATCAGGCGCGCCTTTTGTCAGGTTTTCCTTATTCACTTTCCAGATTTGACTGACCTGGAAGAAGTACAATACAAACAGCACAGCCCAGATCGCGTACATCGCTGTTTCGGTCAGCAATCCCACACCCGATGGAGAAAGTTTCCATGACAATACGCCCAGTGCAAGGTACATAGGGATATTCATGCCCAGGTACATATAGAAGTCTTTCCAACTCGTTACTTCCAAGCCGCCCGCTTTTTTGGGTTTGAAGTAAGTAGAGCCTTTTGGTGTATTTTGAGCAGTGAAGAAGTAGAAAACACCGTACAAGCCAGCCATAACGCCAGTTGTTGCTATCGCATAACGCCAGCCATCGTCACCACCGTACATCAGTGCCAGAGCAGGCAAGCTCATCGCAGCCGCTGCTGAACCGAAGTTACCCCAGCCACCGTAGATGCCTTCAGCGATACCTACAGACTTGTGAGGGAACCACTCACCCACCATACGGATACCAATTACAAAACCCGCACCAGTAAAACCCATCAAGAATCGCAGTAACGCTAGCTGCTCGTAGGTTTGCGCAGCAGCAAACATCAGACAGATAATGCCCGATATCACCAGCAGGCCACTATAGATCTTACGGGGCCCATATTTATCCACCATAATACCGATGATAATCCGCGCAGGAATCGTCAAGGCCACGTTAAGAATCATCAGCGCCTTGATCTGCTGACCAGTCATATCAAAGGCTTCTTTCATAAAGACCAGAAGCGGTGCGTGGTTAAACCACACAGCAAAGGTCAAGAAAAAGGCAAACCACGTAATGTGGAGCGTCTTAATCTTGGGATCGCGCACGGCGAACAGATTAATTCTATGATCTTGCGACATACTGCCTCCAATCGTTTTAATTTTTTAAAAAATGAAAAAATTTTGATGCGCAAAGTGTCTCGCTTTAAGTGTCTAGTGAATTTGACTGTAATCAAGTAGCGAATTTTATTAACGCTTATTATCAGGTTATATAGGCAATAAAATTTTGTTGAAAGCACCGTATCTCTGATTAGCGTGGGTAGCGCCTTAAAAAGGCACATATATCGAATGCAATAAACCGGGTAAAAACGAATATAAAACCAGTAAAATGCTGGAGGATATACGTTCTTTTTAATTTCAATTACAGTAGCCGTTAACAACTCTCCAGGACAGCTTCATGGGCATCTCACTTCCAACTAGCGGCGCTAGCAAAGCACTAACCATGGCAACGCTAGCGTTTGCGGCAAACTTCTCGGTCTGGATTCTCTACGCCGTGTTAGGCTTGGAACTAGAAGGTAGCTTAGAGCTCTCCGTAACACAGCTTGGCGTACTCTTTGCCGCACCCATGCTTACCGGCGCATTAGTCCGGATTCCTGCTGGTATTTTGGCTGACCGCTACAACCCTAAACACCTGTTTACCCTACAAATGTTACTCGTCACACCCGCCTTGTTTTTATTGCCCTTTGTCGAAACCTATAACCTCTATTTACTGCTAGGCTTGTGGATTGGTATCAGCGGTGTTTCCTTTACTCTAGGTATCAGCTATATCGGCGACTGGTTTGAACGTAACCGCCAAGGCACTGCGATGGGTGTTTTTGGTGCCGGCAATGCCGGTGCGGCAATTACTCTGGTTTTAGCACCAATGATCATAAGCCGCTGGGGCTGGGATAGTCTGGGCCCTATTTATGGAACCGGCATGATTATCATTGCCCTACTGTTTGCACTGATAGCGCCATCACATACTGATATCCAACAAAAGAGCCTCTATAAGGACAAAAACTCTCCGTCGTATGTAGAGCAAGGGTCAATCTTCACTCACCTGCAGGTTTGGCGCTTCGGGCTTTACTATTATTTTGTTTTTGGCAGTTTCCTAGCGCTAATCATGTGGCTGCCCCAGTATTACACCAACGTTTACAAACTTACGCCCACCCGTGCAATGGCCTTCACGCTATTCTTTGCGGCCACCTCAAGTATGGTGCGCGCATTGGGCGGTTGGTTTGCTGATCGTTATGGTGGCCGTACCGTCAACTGGATGGTGTTCTGGATTTGTCTGGTGTGCCTGTTTTTCCTCAGTTACCCCTCAACCACCATGACCATTCATGGCGCCCAACATGATGTAAACCTACATGTCGAAGTAAATATCTGGGTCTTCACCTTGCTCATCTTTATTATCGGGATCGCTCAGGGATTTGGTCGTGCTAGTGTCTATAAAACCATTCACGATTACTATCCCCAACAAATGGGTAGCGCTGGTGGCTTTGTCGCAGCTATTGGCGCATTGGGAGGCTGCACACTGCCTATCCTCTTTGGTCTCGCCGTTGATTTCACAGGCTTCTACAGCGTCTGCTTTATGATTCTCTATAGCGTTCTGGCCGGCTGCATGATTGCCATGCACTTTGCAGGCAAAGCTGACCGTTTCCGTACTCGGGTCAACCAGGCGCAATCACATAACTTTCTTGAGGATGATTAGGCTGCTCGAGCTACCCGTCGTATGAAATGCGCCCTTACCAAAACGGTAAGGGCGCTATTGGAATTACTGAGTAAAATTAAGACGTTAACCGGGCCAACGTTAAAGCCGAAGTACATCCAGCCCTATTTTTCTATAACAAGTGATTACTTAAGCGCACCCAGTGTTTCAATAACTCGGTCATGAGAAGCTGGGGACATCAGATACAGCCCTGACCAGCCCTGCTCTTTAACCCAACGAATCTGTTCCATCGCAATATCACGACCCGCCAGCGCTTGATCTTCAGGTCTATCGAATTTGGCCAATCGTTCGAACACCGATGCAGGAATAGTCACTCCGGGCACCTGTCCTACGCGTTTTGCATGCTCTAGGCCCGTCAGAACCATCACCCCGACCAGCACGGCAATATCCTTACGGTACGGATCCAGAACACTCAACGCTTCGTTACGGAAAACAGGCTGAGTCATTAAATAATCAGCGCCCGCATTGATCTTGTTTTCGAGCTTTTGAAGCTCAGTTTTACGATCTAGTGCTTCGGGCTCAAAGCCAGTACCGATGGTAAAGTGAGTCTGCGGATTGGCATGCTTACCCAATAGCTGACCACCAAAATCCACACCCGCATTGAGGCAACTCTGTGTGTATTTGACCATATCTACCGAATTAGCATCAAATACCGCTGTTGAGCGCGGGTAGCTGGGCGACATCTTGGGGGGATCACCAGTAATGTAAATGATGTTATTGATCCGACGTGCGTAATACCCCATCAGTCGACTTTGTAGTCCCATAACATTGAGATCACGGGTGGTGTAGTGAGGAATAAGCTCCAGCTTATCACCGCCGCCAGCCCTCCACCCCAAACTCTCGCGAATACAGGCAATGAAATCTCCAGGAGGAATCAACGGAATCCCCCGCGAACCATCCGTTATATCCAGAGCGTCCGCCAAACCTGATTCTGCTAGCTCTCTAACAAAATCAATTTTATGTTTGAGTACCCCAGCACCGGTCCCTCGCGAAGGCAACATCTCCACACTGACCACAAACTCACCCGCCATCAGCTTACGTGAGAAAGGGCCATTTTTAGCCTTCTCTTCAGGGCCAGCAGGTGTCAACGCATTCTGCGATACCACATCAACTGTGTGCTTACTGACCTGACTGCCCTGTAGATAGTTGTTCATTTCGCGAATATGCTCGGGATGAACTTCACAACAACCGCCGACCAAGCGCACATTCTGAGCAGCAAAACTACGCGCCAGTTTGCCCATAAATTCAGGGTTAACCGCCGTCATGAAACGGTGTCCGATACGCTGAAAACCACCCGCGTTAGGCATGGCAGACAACAAGACTGTACCGTTTTTTACAACATCCAACGCACCAGCCTGCTCAACAAAAGCAGTCGCATCCCACGGTGTACAACAGTTAACGCCGATAACTTTTGCACCCAGTTCGGCGATGCTTTCCACATAGGCCACTGGATCAATATTCCAGTCACCATCAGTCTTCTGTTTAAGCGTCATTTGCACAATAACAGGCGGTGCATCAGGCAGTGAGCCAATCAGCCCCAACAACGCTTTCACCTGAGAAAGTGAGCTGAAGGTCTCCAGTAACAACGCATCAACGCCAGCAGCAACCAAGGCTTCGATCTGTACTTGGTAGATCTCCCGCACCTGCTCCAGCGTTAGTTCTTCATCTGAACTCGGACCAATTGAACTGATAACAAAATAGTTTTGTTCGGAACCTGTTTGATCTTTAAAACGATCAATCGCCTCACGCGCTCGTTGCACACCGGCACTATTAATTGCAGCGACCCGCCCCTCTTCACCCATTAGCGCTAAATAAGCACTGTTTGCACCAAAGGTATTGGTGGTAAGACAGCGAGCTCCGGCCTGCAAATAGGCCAAATGCATATCGCGAATAACATCCGGGTTGGCAAGGTTAAGGGCCTCGTAAACGTGGTTCGTCTCGGAAAGCCGCCCCGTCCGCTCAAACAGGAAGGAACCAGAGGCGCCATCCGCCAATAGAGGGGTTTTGAGCAGGTCGGTGATGAATTGACTCATGTACAGGGCATCCAGATGGGCTGATATTAAAACAGCGTGGACTATAGCAGAAAATCGGCATGTCTGGGACACGACAAAGCACGATCAGCCACCAAAATTAAAGCTCTAAAACCGTTAGCAGTAGTCATCATGCGACTATGGCGAGATGCATCGAATAAATCAAAGTAAGCACCTTCCCACAGAAACCAGATAACTCACAAAAAGAAGTGTTACCCGTCCAGCTTAGTACGCTTTCTAGAGCGGTTCTTGCCCGCAACTTTTAAATGGCGCTGAAAAGTAGGACACTCAAAGTGGCTCGGTGCCGGGCATTTGGCCGCATGACGCAGCCCATCACGCATACGTTCCAGCTCATGAATTCTTATGTCCAGCTCATCCGCTTTTTCTGCCAATAAAGCCCGATCAATCTCAGGCCCATCAGGCGTAAAGAACAATCCAACCTCATCAAGAGAGAAGCCCGCACTGCGCCCCAATGAAATCAGCGCCAGTCGTTCCAACACACTGGAATCAAAAAGCCGACGCAACCCATGTCGGCCATTCGACTTGATTAGCCCCTTCTCTTCGTAATAGCGCAACGTTGAAGCGGGCAAACCAGTTTTTTAACCACCTCACCGATATCCATAACACCCATTACAATCTCTTCTTGACCTCAAATTGACTTTAACTTGCATACTATCGGTGAACCCAATTGGTAGCAAATCGATAGAACAAGAGTTTGAGCTACCGAATATCTAAACACGGTCTTTTAAGGAGTAATCATGGAGCCTGACTTTTGGCACGAACGCTGGAATACCAATGACATAGCCTTTCATCTAGAGCAAGTAAACCCTCAACTGGCGAGACACTTCAAAGCGCTAAACCTAACTCAAGGCAGCCGTATTTTCTTGCCCTTATGCGGTAAAACCAATGATATTCCCTGGCTGCTTTCCCAGGGTTGTAAGGTGGTAGGTGCAGAACTCAGTGAATTGGCGGTCAGACAGCTATTTGAAAACCTCGGGGTGGAACCCTCTATTTCAGAAACAAATAACCTGAAGCTTTATCAGGCGGACAGTATCGATATCTTTGTCGGCGATTTTTTCGACCTTTCTCGTAAAGCGCTCGGCAGAGTCGATGCGATATTCGACCGAGGCGCACTGGTCGCCCTGCCCCTAGAAATGCGCAGCCGCTATACCGTCCACCTGATAGAAATAACGAACAAAGCGCCTCAGTTACTCATTACCTACGAATACAACCAGCAATTATTGGAGGGGCCTCCCTTCTCCATTTCTAAATGTGAGATCAATGAGCATTACGCTGACGTCTACCACTTTAAATTATTACAAGAAGAGGACGTACTGGGTGACTTGAAAGGCCAGTGCGCTGCTAATGAACTGGCATGGCTGCTGGAATAGGATTAACGCTCTAAATGAGGAACACGCTAAAAAGGGTGTTCCTTAAATTTAAATATCAGGAAATTTTACTCGCTCCCAATTATTACTTTTCAGAACAGAGGGTTGCGTCTTGATTCGAATCTGTTTCTAACTTCGCCCGATCGGCTTTGCTAATATATTTAGACTTACTGTCAGGGGACAATTTGGCATTAGCCTTTTTGACTCGGGCCTTTAAAATATTATTGCCTTTTTTACGACGGTTCATGGTTATCTGCTCAATTTGTTAACAGGCGTATAATATCAGTCATCGCACGAACAAGCTTCTCCGTCTGCATAGCCAAGCATTGCATTTCCCAATTGAGTGTTTCGCCTTGCTGGGCGAGTTCATTTTCTTTGAGGCCAAAGAAAACGTAACCAAAAGAAAGGCTCCTCTAGTCCATCGTCGGCTGCGCTACTAGAAAAGTAACGGCCGCTGCGGAACTCACCTTTTAAAGATACTTAATCTTCAAAAGGCTCAAACAATCCTCGCTACTGCGTGCCGCTATTTTTCTCCGTTGCTCAGCGATTCCCAAGAGAATAAAAAGCATCAGCGCTACGTAGCCGACTCCTAAGTTATCGACATAATCTATTCATGGCACGAACCAATCTCCCCTTCTGCGCAGCCGAGCATTGCAGGTTTTAGGCGGAAACAAGCGAAGATTGTCTGAGGCCGAAGGCCGAGTTGCTGAGCGCCGCCTGAAACCGAAACGCACAGGGTACCCGGAACGGGCAAGCTTCAGGGGCGGCTTTGGATTGTTAAGGCTTTTGGGCGGCCAAAAGCCTTAACTCGCCGAAAGGGCGAAATGAAATATTTAAAGTGACTGAGGGTTGGAGGTAAAACTGATCAAAAAACAATCGATACGACCCCTTTAATTCGCAAAAGTCTTAGCTCGCCCAGAGAGGGCGAAACAAAATAGTTAAAGTGCTAGGAAATTTAGCTGGCAAGAAAAAAGGAGCTTGGATAGCCCCTTTGAATTAATAAATTAATTTTACTCTGCCCTAATTACTTAACCCCTCCATCACCTTATTTACGATTCACTCATCCGAATTTTTTATTTTACAAATAAGGTGTTTAATTGATGAGTGTTCCCGTGTCTTATATATTTTTACAACATTTCTGCCTAACCACCCCAATGAAGCTACGCCCAATAAAATAAAAAAAGCCTCCCAAGTGGCCGCAGACAAACCCAATGATTCGTCAAAAGTAGCAGTTGTTTTTGCAATAACGACAGTAATAAAAATAGATGTAGGACTAATCCAGGAATCTTTAATATTTAGAGATTTTATATGTTTAAGAAGGATATTTTCGAGCTTGTCTTCTGTTATTTGAATAAGCTGCTGCTCAAGGTTCGAATGAACAGTTGAAACATTGACCGTTTTTCTATTGTAAGAACCATTATTACTCATGATGATCCTCCCTATAAAACTGAAGATCTACTTTCATAGTGCCATTAAATGAATGACCGATCGCCATCATAGATACGACTACATTTTCAGTACTACCTATTTCAACAGGCTCCGAAAATGCCATGCCTAATGGACTCTTCCAGTTTCTTAACTCAAAGAGAGCATGGTCGTCATTTCCAGTCATTCTATAGGCTGTTTCATTTGGTTTATCATCATCGTCAACAAAAACCAAATGCAGTTTTACATCCCAGTCTGCCACCCTAAATTCAACCCAAGCATCTTGTCCCTCAGGAATTATCAATAATTGAGAATGAACAATCTCTAAATTTCCGACTTTACTACTCATGTGATTACTCTATATAGCTTAGAAAGTTAGCATTTGTATATCGTACATAGCCAAAAAATCACTGATGTACGTTTAGCTAATTGTTAATATTGTATTTTTATTTGAAAGGAGTGTTGAATAGACTTCTGAATCCTTTCAGAAAAAAGCGGGAATTTCCGTTGCAAGAAATAGTTTTTATGGTGAAGCGTCGATTCTCCGCGATTTATCAGATCATCGCAAAGCTTTATTAAAAAGCTACCTAAACGACTCCGCCCTAAACCAAACAAACGCAATCACCATCGCCACACAGGAAACGCCAGCCGCCACCGCATAGGTCATGCTCGGGCCGGGACTAGTCCACAGATAGCCACTCAAACCCGCACCAACCGCATTACCGGCACCAAAACCAACGGCAATATATAGCGCCTGCCCCTGCCCTTCATGACCACCAGAAAAGAGGCGTTGAACCACTTCGATACCGGCGGCGTGCAGTGCGCCAAAGCTGAAGGCGTGTAAACACTGCGCCAACATTAGCACCCACCACTGGTCGGCAAAGAAGGCAATCATCAGCCATCGCAGTGTTGTCATCAGTAAGCTGAACAACATAATGTGGCGTATTTTGAAGCGACCAATCACACGGTGCATGTAAAGCAACAGTGCCACTTCGGCGACCACACCCAAGGCCCAAAGCTGGCCAATCGCTGTACGGCTGTATTCAAGGTTTTCCAGATAAATACTGAAGAATGTGTAATACGGCCCGTGGGCGATTTGCAGTAGAAAATAGACCACAAAAAAGGCAATCACTGCGGGATGTTTGAGAATATTCCACAGCCCACGTTTCTCAGAATGAGTATGGGGAAAACGCCGTTCATTGACGCCGAGGGTACTGAACCAAACCAGTGCCAGAAACAGCACCATAAAGATCGGCAGGTGAATAACGTTAATGGCGTCAAACGCCAGCCCCAGCCCAATCACGGTGACGATAAAGCCGATGGAGCCCCACAGTCTGACACGACCATAGGTACTGCGTTTATCGTGCAGGTGTTCGAGGGTTAACACCTCAAACTGAGCAAGAATGGCATTCCAGAAGAAACTGAAACTGAGGGTAACCAGCGCCATCCAGAAGAAATCTCGGGCAACAAACAAGCCTAAACAAAAAGCAAAGCCGAGAAATGCACCGACTTGAATAACTTTGATGCGTTGCTGGGTACGATCAGCCACCCAACCCCAGATATTGGGCGAGATAATACGAGTACTGGCCATCAGGGCTGTTAGCCAGCCAATGTCCTGTGCGCTGAAACCGGCTTCGTTTAGAAACAGGCTCCAGTACGGCACCACGGCACCAAGCACCGCGTAATAGAAAAAGTAAAAGCGTGACAACCGCCAATAAGGCACAACATGTTGAGCAGCAGTCACCGGAAATTTACTCGGCAGAAGCAGGAATTACCGGCGTTGAAGTGGTGACATCAGCGCATTGACCGCGATGACGCAGTAGGTGATCCAGCAACGTAATCGCCATCATGGCTTCCGCAATCGGCGTGGCACGAATGCCCACACAAGGATCGTGACGGCCCTTGGTGATCACGTCCATTGGCTTACCAAAACGGTCGATACTTTTGCCGGGAATGGTAATACTGGAAGTCGGTTTTAACGCCATGTGTGCAATGATGTCCTGCCCCGTTGAGATGCCACCTAGTACGCCACCGGCGTTGTTAGACAAGAAGCCCTCCGGCGTCATTTCATCACGGTGTTCGCTACCCTTCTGTTCGACACTGTCAAAACCAGCACCTACTTCCACACCTTTCACGGCGTTGATGCTCATCAGTGAATGGGCAATTTCGGCATCGAGGCGATCAAACACAGGTTCACCTAAACCCGGTGGTAAACCTTTCGCTACCACGGTGATTTTGGCACCAATGGAATCGCCCTCTTTGCGCAGCGCATCCATGTATTTTTCCATCTCCTCAACCTTGTTGGGGTCGGGGCAGAAAAACGGGTTAGTTTCGATGGTATCCCAAACTACCTGTTCGGCCTTGATGGGGCCCAGTTGAGATAGGTAACCCTTAACGGTCACACCCATCTTCTCGGCCAGATATTTTTTGGCAATGGCTCCCGCAGCAACACGCATGGCGGTTTCACGCGCGGAAGCACGACCACCGCCACGGTAATCACGGTGTCCGTATTTGTGTGTGTAGGCATAATCGGCGTGTGCAGGACGGAAAGTATCCTGAATATTGGAATAGTCCTTGGAGCGCTGATCGGTGTTTTCAATCAACAGGCCAATGGAGGTGCCTGTCGTTTTGCCTTCAAACACGCCGGATAGAATTTTTACCTGATCCGCTTCACGGCGTTGGGTGGTAAAACGCGAGGTTCCCGGCTTGCGACGATCCAGGTCGTGCTGTAAATCCTCTTCCGTTAACGCCAAACCCGGAGGGCAACCATCAACAATGCAGCCCAACGCAGGGCCGTGGCTTTCGCCAAAGGTGGTGACGGTGAAAAGTTTTCCGATGCTGTTACCTGACATAATTTTCCAATCGTTATGAGCTTATAAATTTATTCATTCGTCATTCCTGCGCACAAGGTGAATTGCGAAGCAAGAGAACCCAGCCGTTAAGGGGCTATAGATTCCCGTTTCCACGGGAATGACGGTGTATTATATTCTAGGCGTTGTCCGCAAAATGTTCTCTGTGCTGTAACAGTTGTCCGGCTGTTAATACAAACACACCATGACCGCCGTGTTCCAATTCCAGCCATAAGAACGGCACTTCCGGGAAGGCTTCGCTGAGCGCTGTATGGCTATTACCCACTTCGCCCACCAGTACGCCGTATTCGGACAGATAGTCTGGTGCGTCACGTAAAATCTGACGAATGCAGTCCAATCCATCGTCACCAGAGCCAAGGCCCAACGGCGGCTCATGATGATATTCACCGGGCATGCTGGTTAGATCACCCAAGTCCACATAGGGTGGATTGGTGACAATTAGATCATATTTCTTTTCTTTTGTTACACCCGCAAACAGGTCAGAGGCAATAGCATTAACGCGCCCCTCGAGATGATGGCGCTTAATATTAATATTCGCCACGTCCAGCGCGTCATCGGAGATATCAACCAAATCAACGTCAGCATCAAGGAACGCCATAGCGCAGGCAATACCGATACAGCCACTGCCGGTGCACATATCCAAAATTTTTGTAACCTCATCGCCACACATCCAAGGTGTGAAGCCATTTTCAATCAGCTCCGCAATTGGTGAACGCGGTATTAGCACACGTTCATCGACATAAAAAGGCAAACCCGCAAACCAGGCTTCATTGATTAAATAAGCCATGGGCACACGTTCTTTGCAGCGACGCTCAATCAAACCGCAAATACGCTCGCGTTCAGCAGGAATCAATCGTGAGTCGAGTACAGCCGGATCCGTATCCCAAGGTAAATGTAATGCTCCGAGCACCAGAAAAACCGCTTCATCCCAAGCATTATCCGAACCGTGGCCGAAATAAACTTTCTCACAATTAAAGCTAGTCGCGGCCCAGCGAATATAGTCGCGAACTGTTTCTAATGTAGCTATTACTGACTTCGACTCTTCCACTAAAATACCCACTAAAAAATAAGAGGAGCAATTCTAGCGAATATCGTAGAAAATATCCCTCTTGAGAGCGCAAATAAGAGCCTTCAGGCTAAAAAAACTTTACCTCGAAGGCCCCTTGGCGTAGGGTTAGCACCCAATTTTTTGAACTATTTTGGAAGAATAATGGAAGAACATTTCGCAAAAATTATTGAGGCTATTGGTGAAGACATAACCCGTGAAGGGTTGGTTGACACTCCCAAGCGTGCTGCCAAGGCGTTTGCTTTCATTAACCGCGGTTATAATCAATCCCTTGAAGAGATCGTTAACAACGCGCTGTTCGAGTCTTCCGCTGATGAAATGGTTATCGTCAAAGATATCGAGCTGTACTCTCTATGCGAACATCACCTGTTGCCGTTTATTGGCAAATGTCACGTTGCCTACATTCCTAATGGCCGTGTATTAGGTTTATCTAAAGTGGCTCGTGTGGTTGATATGTTTGCCCGCCGTCTGCAAATTCAGGAAAAGCTGACTCAAGAAATCGCGCAATCCATTATGGATGTGACCGATGCCCGCGGTGTTGGTGTGATCATCGAAGCCAAGCACATGTGCATGATGATGCGTGGTGTTGAGAAGCAGAACTCTTCAATGAAGACGTCTTCTATGCTGGGCCTCTTCCGTGAAAGCCATGCTACTCGCAGCGAATTCTTATCTTTGATTAAAGACTAAACGCAAAGATTTAGACGTATTAAAAAGCCCCCGCTGCCTACTCGCCAGCGGGGCTTTTTTCTTTTGGGCTATCTGATCAAACAACGAAGTCTGCTACTGAAGCACCAAACCGATTCTATCGGCATATTCACTGTCTTTTTTTATCGGCGCTAATGACCCAACACCCTGTGCACTTAGCCGCTCAATATTGCCACCCTGCTCAACTAAAGCCTGCAACACAGATTCAGCCCGTGTCAAAGAACGTGCTTTCAAACTATCTAGTGGCCCTTCATTGGCGATATGCCCAACCACATAAAATTTGAGCCGGCTGTTTTTATTTAACGCCGCGACCACTGAGCTCAAACGCGGCTTTGAATCGGCCGTTAACTTATCATCCTTATCAAACTGCAGGTTGCGCAGATTAAATACTCCTTCTGATTTCAGTACCGCAAGAATGGTATCTGGATTAACATCCAAAGACATAGCGCTGTTACTATCCGGCGAAAGTAAATCCAACTGCGTATAAACCCTCTTGTTACCACGCTGAATACTATAAAGCGCCATAAATAACGGACCCTTTTCAGTATTTAACTGAGCAGCAAGGTAATGCTGGTAACGCTCCGGGCCATAGAGTTTGCGTACGCCAAAAATACGATTAGCCCACTGGTTGCTACTGCCACACTTACGACCATGACATTCAAACAACAGACTATGCGGCAGCGCTGTTAACTGGCTACGAAAATGATCAAATGCCAGATCAGAGGCTTCACCATCGGGTGACCGATAGGTATGCCGAGTTAAACTGCCCGTTAGGCGTTCCGAATATTCCAACGTCATCACGCCGTTTACGGTTTTAGGCGCGCCCAGCGCTAACAGGTAATCATCTGTCGTTGCTTGACTGTAACTATCGATTTTTGACCGTGGATAACGTTTAAAAATCTGGGAATCACTTGCACCGCTCACATCCTCAGCAGCTTCAAAGGCGTAACTGAGAGGAAAGTTAAAACATAACAGTGAGGCGAATAGAAAAAGACCTGTTTTTCTTATGATGTTCATTTAGCAGTGTCGTCCCTTATCAAGGTCATCCATCGTTGCAGAAAAAATCTTTCTCAATGATGTTGTAGTTAGGCCGTTGAATCAAGCAGTGTAAGCCACTAAAAAAAACACTTTGAGCAGCTGATCAATCAGAGACTCAAGGAAGCAACATAAACTAGCACAACTCCCAACAACCACCCCGTTAGCATCATCACACGCAAACAAATTACCGGGCGCTGCCCCCACCACTCCATATAGAGCTCAATATGATCTGGGCCAAGTAGCACTGTTACCAATGCACCAAAAAGCGCCAGCACACCCACCACATAAAATAGAGTTGAATAGTGACTCACCGGCGCAGCAATCAACAACATCGAACCTAACAGCAAACGTGACCCAAATATCCAATACAACCCTCTGGAAGAACGAACAAAACGCTGCATCACCTCCATAAAGGACTTGGGCAGGATAAACCCCCAAAGACCAATTACAGCGATTAACAAACCAAACACTGAAATGACGGTAAACATAAATATTAACCCTGCCCACACTTCAGCTTTGACCGTTATTTTCTACAAATTACACCCCAATATTTTCAATCCCTAAAAATAACACCCACAAAAAAGGCATCAGAAGATGCCTTTTTTGTTTATCACTTTCATCAACTGCTGAAGAAATATTACCAACCAGTAATCTCAGCTAGCGCCTCACCAATGCAAGCTAGGCTGCGTACAGTTTTAACACCTGCGGCCTCAAGTGCTGCAAACTTTTCATCAGCCGTGCCTTTACCACCAGCGATAATCGCGCCTGCGTGGCCCATACGTTTACCGACCGGTGCAGCAACACCTGCAATATAGGAGACCACGGGTTTTGTGACGTTATCACGAATATAAGCAGCGGCCTCTTCTTCTGCCGTACCGCCAATCTCGCCGATCATCACAATCGCTTCTGTTTTCGGGTCGGCCTCAAACAGTGCAAGGATATCGATAAAGTGAGACCCCGGAATCGGATCACCACCAATACCCACACAGGTAGACTGTCCAAAACCATAATCCGTCGTTTGTTTCACCGCTTCATAGGTTAGCGTACCAGAACGCGATACCACGCCCACTTTGCCTGGCAGGTGAATCGACGCGGGCATAATGCCAATTTTACATTCACCTGGTGTAATCACACCAGGGCAATTAGGGCCAACCAGACGCACACCTAACTGATCACACATTTCCTTCACATAAAGCATATCCAGCGTTGGGATGCCTTCAGTAATACAAACTATCAGCTCGATACCAGCATTTGCTGCTTCCAGAATGGAATCCTTACAAAAAGCAGCAGGCACATACAGAACCGAAGCCGTAGCTCCCGTCTCGGCAACTGCTTCAGCGACACTGTTAAATACAGGCAGTCCCAAATGGATTTGTCCACCCTTGCCCGGCACCACACCACCCACCATTTTCGTGCCGCTGGCAATTGCCTGCTCAGTATGAAAAGTGCCTTGAGCACCAGTCAGGCCCTGGCAAATCACCTTTGTGTTTTTATCAATTAAAATGCTCATTGTACGGCCTCCGCTTCATCAACCGCACGCTGCGCGGACTCGGACAAACTACCGGTAGCAATAAGGTTCAAGCAGCCCTTTTTCGCCAAAATCTCACGTCCCTGCTCTGCATTTGTTCCTTCAAGTCGAACCACAACCGGTACGCTGACACCCACTTCTTCAACGGCATCAATGACTCCCTGCGCAATCAAATCGCAACGCACGATGCCACCAAAAATATTCACCAGTACCACTTTAACGTTTTCATCGGAAAGAATAATTTTGAACGCTTCAGAAACACGCTCTTTGGTTGCACCACCGCCCACATCCAGAAAGTTAGCCGGATTACCGCCGTGTAATTTAATAATGTCCATGGTTCCCATGGCCAAACCGGCACCGTTTACCAGACAACCAATATTGCCATCCAGCGCAACATAGTTAAGATCCCACTTTTCAGCATGCGCTTCGCGTTCGTCTTCCTGAGTAGGATCATGCCATTCCTTCAGTTTCGCCTGACGATAAAGCGCGTTATCATCAACGTTAATTTTGGCATCCAAACACTGCAATTTTCCGCTGGTTGTAACCACCAACGGATTAATCTCCAACAACGCCAAGTCATGCTCTTCAAATAGTTTCGCAAGCCCTAAAAATATCTGTGTAAATTGACTAACCTGCTTACCTTCAAGCCCCAATTTAAAGGCCAATTCACGTCCTTGGTAGGGTTGAGCACCCGTTAACGGATCAATGATTGCTTTAAGAATCTTCTCCGGCGTTTCAGCCGCGACCTTTTCAATCTCAACACCACCTTCAGTGGAGGCCATAAAGACGACTCGACGTGTCGCACGGTCGATCACAGCACCCAGATAATATTCCTGCTCAATATCCGTACAAGGCTCAACCAGAATACGGTTAACCGGTTGCCCTTTGGCATCAGTCTGGTATGTGACCATACGTTGGCCCAGCCACTCACGTGCAAAACTCGCAACATCGTCTTTGTTATCGACAACCTTTACACCACCCGCTTTACCACGCCCTCCGGCATGAACCTGGGCTTTGACAACCCACTTTTCGCCTCCGATTTCACCGGCTGCTGCAACGGCTTTTTTAACCGTATCCACAGCAATGCCATGAGAAACCGGCAAACCGTATTTCCCCAGCAGCTGTTTGCTCTGGTATTCATGTAGATTCATGTAAGCTTTCTCCCTCTGATCATTCTTTTGAACGATTCAAATAAACGTTTCATCTACGCAAGATAAGACGTAAAACTATTTATTAGGTATATGAATAGCCATGCCATTAACTGCCAATGCCGCTTCATGCACCGCTTCAGACAAGGTTGGATGGGCAAATACCGTCATCGCCAAATCTTCAGCGCTAGCACCAAACTCCATCGCAATCACGCCCTGCTGAGTCAAATCACCGGCACTAGGACCAAAAATGTGAATACCCAACACACGATCAGTTTCTTTATTAGCTAAAATCTTCACCATACCGGCAGTATCATTAGCCGCCTGAGCACGACCAATGGCGGCAAAGGGGAATGTACCCACGTTATAATCTACGCCTTCAGCCTTTAACTGCTCTTCAGTTTTACCCACCCAGGCAATTTCCGGATGTGTGTAAATCACCGAAGGAATTAAATCGTAATTAACCTGGGCGATTTTATCAGCGATCAGTTCAGCAACCATGACGCCTTCTTCCGAGCCTTTATGCGCGAGCATCGGGCCACGCACTACATCACCAATCGCAAAAATTTCCGGCACGACAGTTCGACACTGACCGTTTACTTCGATAAAACCACGTTCATCCCGCTTAATGCCCAATGAATCATCAAATAGGTTATCGGTATAGGGTTTGCGGCCCACGGCTACGATCAGCTTATCGAAGGTCATTTCCTGATCGCCTTCAGCATCGGTGTACTTCACAGTTACCTGATCGCCGTTAACTTCAGAACCCGTTACCCGTGCGCCCAAACGAATATCCAGTTTCTGTTTCTTGAAGTTCTTCTGCACATCCTTGGCAATCTGTTGATCGACCATTGGCAGGAAACCATCTAACGCTTCAAGAATAACGACCTCAGAACCCAGGCGACTCCATACGCTACCCAGCTCGAGACCAATGACACCGGCACCAATCACGCCGACCTTTGCAGGTACCGACTGAAATGCCAACGCACCTTCGTTATCAACAATGGTATTGCCATTAACCGGTGTCGGTGGAATATCAATTGGCACAGAGCCTGTGGCGATAATGATGTTATCGGCTTCAATGGTTTCTGTTGCGCCCTCGTGATTAACAAATTCCACCTGCTTGGCTGCAACAATTCGGCCCATACCAGCCAAACTGGTAACACCGTTAGCCTTAAACAACCCCTTAATTCCGGTGGTCAGTTTCTTGATGATCAGTTCTTTACGTTTGATCATGGCCGGAATATCAATGGCCACATCACCCGTACTTATACCATGTGCTTTAAAGCCCTTATTCGCTTCTTCAAATTTATGAGAGCTATCCAGAAGAGCCTTTGAAGGAATACAACCTACATTCAAGCAGGTACCACCTAAAGAAGGTTTGCCTGCAGCATCGAGCCACTTGTCGATACAGGCAGTCTTCAAACCCAGTTGAGCTGCTTTAATTGCCGCGACATAACCAGCCGGGCCAGCGCCGATAACAACAACGTCGTATTTTTGTGCCATGGAATAGCTTCCTTAAACTTTGTATTAACGCGATTCTTGCATTTTAAACCTGAAGAAGAATCCTTGCTGGATCTTCCAATAAATCTTTAATAGTAACCAAAAACTGCACTGCTTCGCGGCCGTCGATCATACGGTGATCATAGGACAACGCAAGGTACATCATGGGCTGAATCACCACCTCCCCATCAACCGCCATTGGACGCTCCTGAATTTTGTGCATCCCCAGAATAGCTGTCTGTGGCGGGTTTAAAATAGGTGTCGACATCAGAGAACCAAACACACCACCATTTGAAATCGTAAAGGTGCCACCGGTCATATCTTCAATGGCCAATTTTCCTTCACGTGCCTTCTGCCCGTAATTATTAATAGTGGATTCGATTTCAGCAAGGCCCATTGTTTCTGCGTTACGCAACACCGGCACGACAAGCCCCCGTTCAGTACTGACGGCTACACCAATATCCTGATAACCGTGATAAACAATTTCGTTACCATCGATGGAGGCATTCACACCGGGGAAACGCTTTAACGCTTCAGTGGCCGCCTTCACAAAAAAAGACATAAAGCCCAGCTTCACACCATCGTGTCGCTTCGCGAAATCCTCTTTGTAACGGCTACGCAGTTCCATGATGGGCTGCATATTGACCTCGTTGTAGGTCGTCAACATAGCCGCATTCTGCTGCGCTTCCACCAGCCTTTTGGCGATAGTGGTACGCAGGCGCGTCATAGCGACACGTTTTTCAGGGCGGTCACCCGTCAGCGTGGTATTAATTACCGCGGGGCGGGGCGGAGCTGAACTGCTGACTGGAGATACCACCGGTGCAGCAACAGGCGCTGGCGCCTGCTGATATTTCATGTAATTGATGACATCTTCCTTGGTAACACGCCCACCTTTGCCTGTGGCAGTGATTGCGCTGGCATTGAGCGTATTTTCTTCAATTAATTTACGTGCAGCGGGGCTAGCAAAACACTCACCAATAGCCTCATCTTCTGCTTCTTCAATCTCAGCTTGAACTGGCTCACCCGCGAGTGACGGCACCACTTCTGGCGTTGCAACGGGCGCATCACCAGTGGCAAATTCAGCAATAACCTCATTACTCAAGACGGTATCACCTTCACCCTTCAAGACCTTGGTGATTGCACCGTTGGCAGGGGCAACAACTTCCAGCACCACCTTGTCAGTTTCAATATCAACGATTAGCTCATCACGCTGTACGGCTTCACCCGGCTGTTTGTACCAAGTGGCAACAGTGCCTTCGGCAATTGACTCGGGAAAACTGGGAGCCTTGATTTCTATGGTCATGGAGTGTCCCTATAAATTAATCGCATCATTAATCACCTTAGTTTGCTGCTCCTGATGCAGCCCCATGTAGCCAGCAGCGGGCGCAGCCGATGCTTCACGGGTCACCTGACTCAAGGTGATGTAGTTTTTATGGCGAGCAATGGTACGACGCATGTGATGTTGACTGCTGTACCAAGCCCCTTGATTCATCGGCTCTTCCTGTACCCAGGTCAGTTCACCAAGATGTGAATACTGTGCCAAAACATTTAATAGCTCCTCTTCCGGGAACGGATATAACTGCTCAAGACGAATGATTGCTAAATCATCACGCTCCTGCTCACGGCGGGCGTTGAGCAAGTCATAATAAATTTTTCCGCTACACATGATCACGCGCCGTACCGAATCCACATCCAATTCATCCACCTCGTCGAGCACTGGATGGAAAGTGCCTTCAGCCAGTTCTTCAATCGGTGAAATTACGTGTTTATGGCGTAATAGGCTCTTGGCTGTCATCACAATCAGAGGTTTACGCAATGGCCGAATCATCTGCCGGCGTAACATATGAAAAACCTGTGAAGGAGTTGTCGGTATACACACCTGAATATTATGTTCCGCACACAACTGCATGAAGCGCTCTAAACGAGCTGACGAATGCTCAGGCCCTTGCCCTTCGTAACCGTGGGGTAACAACAGTGTCAGACCTGAGAGGCGACTCCACTTATGCTCACCACTGGCAATAAACTGGTCAATCACCACCTGAGCGCCATTAGCAAAATCACCAAACTGAGCCTCCCAGATCACCATTGCCTTGGGGTTAGTACTCGAGTAGCCGTATTCAAAACCCAATACCGCCACTTCTGATAATAGCGAGTCGTACAATTCAAAGTCTGCTTGTTCTTCGTTTATATGCTGCAAAGGTATATAACGTTCGCCATCAGTCTGCGAATACAGGGCTGCATGGCGGTGTGAGAAAGTTCCTCGCCCGACATCCTGACCAGTTAACCGTACAGAGTAACCACTGTTAACTAACGAGGCGTAAGCCAGCGCTTCTGCACAACCCCAATCGATTGGAATTTCACCCTCAATCATTTGCTGACGATCGGTGTAAATTTTATTCACCTGCCGCTGTACACTGAAGCCTTCGGGTACCGTTGTGATAGCTCGTCCTAAGGCCTTCAATCGATCGATATCCATTCGAGTATCGTAGTTGCTTCGCCATTTTTTATTCAGGTAAGGCGTCCAGTCAACAAACTGGGAAAAATCGGGTTCTTTTTTCCAACGAAAATGCTTATGTCCACCTTCGTCAAGCGCAGCGCGGTAATCATCAACCATAGCCTCAGATTCTTGTTCGGACACCACGCCTTCATCAATCAGTTTTTCAGCATATAACTCGCGGGTAGTCGCCAATTTCTTAATACGCTGGTACATCATTGGCTGCGTTGAAGACGGCTCATCCGCCTCGTTATGACCACGTCGGCGATAGCTGACCAGATCAATCACCACGTCACGTTTGAACTCGTTGCGATAGTCCATCGCCAGCTGAGTGACAAACAACACGGCTTCGGGATCATCGCCGTTAACGTGCAGAATAGGCGCTTCGATCATCTTGGCTACGTCGGTACAATATTCCGTAGAGCGGGTATCACGCGGATCGCTGGTGGTGAAGCCAATCTGATTATTAATAATGATATGAACCGTACCACCGGTGTGAAATCCCCGTGTCTGAGACATCTGGAAGGTTTCCATCACCACGCCCTGCCCGGCAAAGGCAGAGTCGCCATGAATGATGATGGGGACGACACGATGCTTCTCATCATCGGCTCTGCGGTCCTGACGCGCTCTTACCGAACCCTCAACCACCGGCGATACAATTTCCAGATGCGAAGGATTAAAAGATAAAGCCAAGTGCACATCGCCGTGAGGCGTGATCCAGTTCGATGAAAACCCCTGATGGTATTTAACATCACCAGAGCCGTAATCAACCGAATTTTTCCCTTCAAACTCATCAAACAGTTCTGAGGGTTTTTTACCGAGAATATTCACCAGCACATTAAGACGGCCACGGTGCGCCATGCCGATAACCATTTCCTGTCCGCCATAGGCCGCAGCACGATTAATCAATTCTTCAATCATTGGGATTAGGCTTTCCCCGCCCTCAAGGCCAAAGCGCTTAGTTCCTGGGTACCGGGAACCAAGATACTTCTCCAAGCCTTCAGCACTGGTCAGTGACTGTAAAATTTGGCGCTTTACTTCATTACTGTAATTTGGATGAGCCTGAACCGGTTCCACCCGTTGCTGAAACCAGACCTTCACCGTTGAGTCAACCACATGCATAAACTCAAAGCCAATGGTGCTGCAATAGGTTTTTTGTAGCCCCTTGAGAATATCATTCAAGCTGGCTTTGGCTGGCCCAAGCAGCAAAGTACCAAGTCGAAACACTGTACCAAAGTCCGAATCATCCAAACCATGATAGGCCAAGCTTAAATCAGGAATTGTTTCTCGCTCAACCAAATTTAAAGGATCAAGATTAGCGTGTTGATGACCACGGGTTCGGTAGCTAACAATCATGCGCTGTACACACATTTGTTTCTTTTCATGCGCCACATCAACGGTATCAACAATCTGGCAAACACGATTTTTTTGCTGCGCGATGGTAAGGAATTTCGCTTCGATATCGGAGTAGCTTTGTTCGACAGATTGCTCGCCATTTACCTTGGGCAAACTATCAAAATAACCACGCCATTCGGCGGGGATGGAGCCAGGATCACGAAGATAAGCTTCGTATAGTTGTTCCACATAGGTAAGGTTACTACCCTGCAAATGTGCGGTCTGCCACAACTGCTCCATCTTACTTTGCTGCACTGTCTAATCCTGTTTTATTGTTATTGGAATTGTCGAGACAGCCAAAGTCTGCTGTTGTTTGAATAATAGACCCAAGGCACAAGTTTTAACAACCTAACAACCCCTTAATACACATACAATTTAACGATACCCTGCAATGATTTCTATTATCCTTTGGTCGAAGTAATAATAAGCCCTAAGACCTTAACACTCAGGCATAAAAAAACGGCTAAGCAGATCACTCTGTTTAGCCGTTTTTAACTTGCTTAACGCTCAACCAATTAGGTAGCTCGTTTGATCAGCATCTCGCGAATATGACCAATGGCACGCGTCGGGTTCAATCCCTTAGGACAAACACTGACGCAGTTCATGATGCCACGGCAGCGGAAGACGCTGAACGGATCATCAAGATTAGCCAAACGATCAGCAGTCGCCGTATCACGACTATCCGCCAAGAAGCGGTAAGCCTGAATCAAACCCGCTGGACCGATAAAGCGATCCGGGTTCCACCAGAATGAAGGACATGACGTTGAGCAACATGCACAAAGAATACACTCGTACAGGCCATCCAGCTTTTCACGTTCTTCCGGTGACTGCAGACGCTCAATAGCAGGCTTAGGTTCGTCGTTAATCAGGAAAGGTTTAACCTTTTCATACTGCTTGTAGAAGATAGTCATATCAACGACAAGATCACGAACCACAGGCAAACCAGGTAACGGACGCAGAACCAGTTTATTATTTTTAACAGTTTCCGACAGCGCGGTAATACAGGCCAGGCCGTTCTTACCGTTCATGTTCATACCATCGGAACCACAAACACCTTCACGGCAGGAACGACGATAGGCAATAGATGGATCCTGTGCCTTCAACAATTCCAGCGCATCCAGCACCATCAAATCCTTGCCACCGGTATCAAGCTGTACGTCTTGCATGTACGGCGCTTTGTCGGTGTCAGGGTTATAGCGATAAAGACTAACTGTAAGCATAGTGTGTCTTCCGATTAGTAAGTACGTTCTTGAGGCTCAAAGGTGGGAACGGTCTTCGGCGTGAAATTAACATCGCGCTTAGAAACCTTTTTCTCACCCGGCATATAGAAGGAGTGGCACAACCAGTTTTCGTCATCACGTTCCTGATAGTCATCACGAGCGTGCGCACCTCGGCTTTCTTTACGTTCTTCAGCCGTGATCGCTGTTGCTTCAGCCACTTCAAACAGGTTTTGTAATTCCAGTGCTTCAATACGGTTGGTATTGTAGGCGCTGGACTTATCAACCAGTTCAATGTTGTCCATACGAACACGCAGCTCAGCCAGCTTCTTGATGCCTTCTTTCATGAAGTCGCCATGACGGAATACACCAAAATGGTTTTGCATAATGCTTTGCAGTTCTTTACGCAGATCCGCAGCATTTTCGCCACCGGTGCTGGTGTTCAGCTTATTCAAGCGCGCTAAAGCAAATTCCAGGTCAGCATCTGTTGCGTCGCGGTGCTCGACACCATCACGCAGTTGCTTCTCAATGAACAAGCCGGAAGCGCGACCAAATACCACCAAATCAAGCAGTGAGTTACCACCCAGACGGTTTGCACCGTGTACGGATACACACGCAACCTCACCACAGGCATAGAAACCTTCGATGATTTTGTCGTTGCCGTTTTCGTCACGCGTAATGGCCTGACCGTTAATGTTGGTCGCAATACCACCCATCATGTAGTGACACGTTGGAACAACAGGTACCGGGGCAACAACCGGATCAACGTGTGCAAAGGTCCGTGATAATTCACAAATACCTGGCAGACGGCTTTCCAGAACTTCTTCACCCAGGTGATCAAGTTTCAAATAAACGTGATCACCGTCAGGTCCGCAACCGCGGCCTTCCAGAATTTCTTTAACCATAGATCGTGCAACAACGTCACGACCGGCAAGGTCTTTTGCGTTAGGAGCATAACGCTCCATGAAGCGTTCGCCATCTTTATTGACCAGATAACCACCTTCACCACGGCAACCTTCGGTTACCAGTACGCCAGCGCCGGCAATACCGGTTGGGTGGAACTGCCACATTTCGATGTCCTGTACGCCGAAACCAGCACGTAGAGACATACCAACACCGTCACCAGTGTTAATGTGTGCATTAGTTGTCGAAGCAAACATACGACCTGCACCGCCAGTAGCGAATACAGTGGCTTTGGCTTTTACGTAAACTGTTTCACCAGTTTCCATACAGATAGCAATAACACCAACAACTACTCCGTCTTCATTCTTAACGATATCTGTAGCAAACCACTCATTAAGGAAGACAGTTTCGTTCTTCATGTTGCCTTGATATAAGGCGTGTAATAAAGCGTGGCCGGTACGGTCGGCTGCGGCACAAGTACGTGCTGCCTGACCACCTTTACCGTAATCTTTAGACTGACCACCAAAAGGTCGCTGATAAATACGGCCTTCTTCAGTACGTGAGAACGGCATGCCCATGTGCTCAAGCTCATAAACCGCTTCAGGGCCTACGCTACACATATATTCAATCGCGTCTTGGTCACCAATGTAATCGGCACCTTTTACAGTGTCGTACATGTGCCAGCGCCAATCATCATTGGGATCGTTACTTGCGATCGCACAGGTAATACCGCCCTGCGCAGATACGGTGTGAGAACGAGTCGGGAAAACTTTTGTGATAACGGCTGTTTTATAACCCGATTGGGCCAGCTCCAGTGCGGCACGCATACCAGCGCCACCGCCACCAACGATAACAGCGTCGTAATTAAGCGTTCTGATACTGGTCATTAATTTACACCCCAAATAATTTCAATACCCCAGACGACGTAGATAAACAGCACTACCGCACAGGCACATAGAAATAGGAAACGTACCTTAGTAGCCGCGTTACCCAATGCCATTTCTGTTAGGTAGTCTGTTGCGATAGTCCAGATACCAATCCAGGCGTGAGCAATCATTGACAACAATGCTAGCAAGCTGAAAATACGCATTGCTGTGCAGGAGAACAATTCGTTCCAATCTGCATAGCTCATTTCAGGTGAGCAGATAATCCAGGCTGCCAGGAACACCGTATAAGCGCCCAAAATAACGGCACTAATGCGCTGAACAATCCAGTCAGATAGGCCGCTACGGCCAAAGCTGGTGACTTGAGTTACCATACGAGAACCCCCATCAAAATAACTAGAACTGCGGAAATAGTCAGCACCAAAGTAGCACCTGTACGAGCTCCTTCCAGAGTCTCACCGATACCCATGTCCATCAACAGGTGCTTACAACCAGCTACCAAGTGATAAACCAAAGCTGACAAAACACCCCATAAAATCAGCTTAGCAAAGGTACCATCCAGACATTCCTGAACCGCAGCAAACCCTTCTTCTGACGCAAGCGTTTTATCCAGCACGTACATCAACAACGCAATACCGACAAAAACGATAATGCCCGAGATACGGTGCAAGATAGAAGCGATTGCAGGGAGCGGTTGTTTAATCGTAAAAAGATCCAAATTGACCGGTCTTTTATTGTTCACCTTAATTACCCTACGTAAATTAACGGAAGCAAGCTGCCTGATGAATTTTATATTTTTTATCCAGCAGCTACGGCGGGGGAGACTATAACTTACCCCCCTCTATAAACTCGAATTGATTCTTTGTATAAAGAGTATTCATCAAGCTTATAAAAGTAGGTGTCTCCCGCAAGCCGCCTATCATACTATCCTGCACCACTGAGTTAAACTGTAAATTAGCTGAGTTATATCATCCTTTAGTAGTACTAAATTTGACAAAATTTTTTTGGCTTATATAGTGGTCGACCTCCGCGTTAGAGAAGCGAACAAAACTGCACTAAAAACGACCGGTAGTACATTACTATTCCCAGTGTTAGATTAGCCAAAGCAATTTGATTTTATAGAGAGTAACGCCCATGACTGATAAGAAAGCCTACCTGAGCATTGACGGCCTGGATGAAAAAATTGAATTAAATATTTCATCTGGCACCATTGGTCCAGATGTTATTGATGTAAGCCCGTTGAGCGCCAACGGCTACTTTACATACGATCCTGGTTTCGTATCCACAGCAGCCTGTGAATCTAGCATTACTTACATCGACGGCGGCAAAGGCATTCTCTTGCACCGCGGCTACCCAATTGACCAGCTAGCAGAGCGCTCTGATTACCTGGAACTATGCTACCTGCTATTCTTCGGTAAATTGCCAAACGAAGAAGAAAAAGCGGATTATGTAACAACAATCCAACGCCACACGATGGTGCACGAGCAAATTAGCCACTTTTTTAACGGCTTCCGTCGCGATGCACACCCAATGGCAATAATGTGCGGCGTTGTAGGTGCACTAGCTTCTTTCTATCACGAAAACACTGACCTGACCTGCTCAAATGACCGCGCGACTACTGCTCACCGTCTTGTAGCTAAAATCCCAACCTTGGCGGCCATGTGTTACAAATACTCTATTGGCCACCCTTTTGTTACCCCTCGTAACGACCTGGATTACGCCAGCAACTTCCTGAGCATGATGTTTAGCACACCTTGCGAAGATTATGAAGTTAACCCTGTTTTCGCTAAAGCGATGGACCGCATCTTTATGCTGCACGCGGACCATGAGCAAAACGCCTCTACATCTACAGTACGATTGGCTGGCTCCTCTGGCGCCAACCCTTACGCATGTATCGCCGCAGGCATCACAGCACTGTGGGGCCCAGCACATGGTGGCGCTAACGAAGCGTGCTTGAACATGCTGGAAGAAATCGGCGACGAGTCTCGCGTTGAAGAATTCATCGCTCGCGCTAAAGACAAAAGTGATCCTTTCCGCCTGATGGGCTTTGGTCACCGCGTTTACAAAAACCGTGATCCACGCGCAACTGTAATGCAAAAGACCTGCGACGAAGTACTTGCGCAATTGGGCCGTAGTGATGACCCATTGTTCAAAATCGCTCGCAAATTGGAAAAAGCTGCACTGGAAGATCCATACTTCATCGAGAAGAAATTGTACCCCAACGTTGATTTCTACTCCGGCATCGTACTGCGTGCTATCGGCATACCTGCTAGCATGTTCACAGTTATCTTCGCTGTATCTCGTACTATTGGCTGGATCAGTCACTGGAACGAAATGGTTAGCGAACCGCACCGTATTGGTCGTCCTCGCCAGCTTTACACAGGTGAAACTGAGCGCGACCTGCCATAGAGCAAGCAGCTTTACGGTTTATAGAAAGGCCAGCTCATTGAGCTGGCCTTTTTGTTTAAATCATCAAAACAAGATCTGTCACTTAACGCTCCCTTCCTCAAGTCCTTTCTCTTCGATTGCCAAACCTCAAAAACCAGACGCTCGTACAATTCGTTACAATTGAAAATTAATAACATTTCGAGCGACCAAATAAAATCTTCTCCAACCTCTACTCTGTCTGCCCACCCCAAAGCCCTTATTTCAAAGGTCATCAGCCACACACAAACAACCTAAAAATCTAAAGGTTCTCCGTTAAAATTTAAAAATAGAAGTTACAAGGTAACGAAGACCTTAGCTGAAATTATTACCCTGTTTCCCCTTTTTCAATCTTCGATATACTCGCCTCAAATATATTTGAATCCACCACATATAGAGCGTCCTAATGACCTTTGAACTAGAATTAGAGCCCATCGAGTCGGCAAGTTTTTGCGAATCGAGAGACACCATTCGCAACACAGAATACAGGGGCCATGAAAAACGTATAAAGCACCGCAGGCTTACTTCAGATCGCCGTAAAATTATTCGCTTCGATACAACAAAAACAGACCGGCGAACTAATCAAGATCGCCGCATTAACAAGACAAATCGGAAGTAGAAGTTATACTCCCTCAAAAACCATTCCTAGATCCCCCCCTTGCGCGATAAACAACAATTTAAAGAGATCAATGACGAAGCAGAAGCGCTCAGCATCTCATTAGCGAACTGACTGATATTTGGTGTTTTGTGGTCGTCAGGTGAAGTGCTGGCACGCTTGATATCGAAGTCCTAAGAATCCTCGAAGCAGGCTGCGGCTTGAGGTTAGCAAGTTTAATGCTGAACGAATGACAGACATTACCGAAACGGATAACCACCCTAGTGCCGATAACTATCCTCAGAGCACAATGCCGGTTTAAATAATGCCCGTACAATCCCCTTTTGCGGGCAGACTGGGACGACAAACAAAATGATGAACAAGGGAAATTTGGCCTTATTATAGGCAGCGACATACTCTATGAGAGGCAACACGCTAACAGTCTGTCTGTTTTTTATCGGACGCTACACCAAGGGGAAAAATGTAAAATCATCATAATCGATGGAGGCCGCGGTCACGGCGAAAATTTTGCAAAAAGGATGGCTGCGCGGGGCTGCTCTCAGCAACAGACTATTCCTATAAACCCGACTCAGAAGAAAATAATTACAAGGGTAAGGTCAATACGTTTTAGCGCTTAGCGAGATTTAAACCTATATCTAAAGAGACTTAAAATATGTGTCATCTCAGCATTAGCCAAGATGACACATTTCAGCCGTAACCAGAAAGAAGCTACAAACTCAACTGCTCATAGCTTTCCAAGTCCTTCAATGCCTGCATGTTTTCAGCATTAGTAATCACCGCCACACTCGCCTTTTCTGGCCGCAGGTAAACTTTCGCCACACGCTGTAGATCCTCCTGAGTGACACCAAGAATACGCTGACGGAACGCTGTACGTTGCTTCGGCGTACGACCGAAAAGATTGTTATGGAAAGATTGCTTGGCTTCTCCAGCCGGGGAAGACGGTTTATCGATACTGCTCACAACACCCAAAATAGCTTCTTCGAGTGATTGATCATTATGTCCAGTTTCCAATAACCAGCTAAGCGAGGCATCAAAATCATCCAGCGTTTCCTGTGAGCGTGGATCACGATAGGAATAGAAGCGGAATGCGGCACAGGCTGAGTCCTGACTAGCACCACCACCGTAAGCACCACCCTGCTCGCGAATCACTCGATGTAAATAGCCGTTTTTCAGAAATTCACCCAGCACAGTCAACGGTGCTGAATCGGCATGCTCGACCGGTACAGTCGGATAGGCCTTGGCGCAAAAGTTTACCTGTGTACTGGTCGTCCAAACTTGCTTCACCTGCGTTCTGATTTCGGGCAATGTAAAGACACTATCCGGTTGCCGGTTTGCAGTGGAGGAATCCTGCCACCGTTTCGAAAACGCTTGCACATAATGATCCTTATGTTCGCCCTCGCCGATCAAAAGCACCTGTGATGGAGCTGCTAACACACGCTCATGCAGCGCTTTCATTTTTTCGACCAGCGTCGTTATCGCTTCAGCGGAGTTATCGCCCTTCAGGCTATCGTCCAGTGCTTTAAGGCTGCAGATACCTTGCAAGCCAGCTAAACGATGCGTCATGTCGGCAACCGGACTCATGCCACTGCAGGCAGCCTGCATGGCTAAACTATGGCCGTTACCGGTGACACTTTGTTCAGCACCCGCGCGACGCTGCGCCAAAAGGTCACGAATACGATCTGTCTCATCAAAACGCACGTTGTGTAATGTTTCATACGCCAATTCACACAGTTCATCATAGTTGCGTGACAGCGATTTAGCCGACAGCGAAAGATAGCCTTTCACCCGCTGCTCATTATCAATCTGACCGCGCACACTGGTAGAGACATGAATACTGCCTGCCACCTGCGATTGCCAAGCCTGCACCTCAAGGTAGTCGCGCTCACCAATGCCCAACTCCGTCAGACAAGTGGTGTAATAGGGTAATATTTCCAGCAGATCAGGCTCCAGTTCAGGCAAATCAATCACCACCTGCTGATAAGCCAAACCATTGGTGCCCTGCACAAAATAATGGCCGGGCATTGCGTCAGTCTCAACAGCTTCTCCACTGGCAATTTTCATATCCAGCGGCACATCATCAATCGTGACCTTGGGAAGAATTTCAACGTCATCGATTTGTTCCTGTCGTTCAACCAACGCTTTGGTCAATTCAATGATTTGCTGTTTATCCTGATCACTCAAGGCAGCTTTTTTCTTCGCTAGACGTTGAGCTTCCGCTGCTGTTTTACGCTGATCAAGCTCGGCATCGGGCAGCAGACTCAGGCGCACACGGTGCATATTCGCCAACAGCTCACGTGTCAGGCCTTTAATATATTCAGGATCTTGAATCGACTCCCGCAACTGCTCCAGAACCGGATCCAAGTTCAAAGTCGCAATGGCGTCGCCACGATGAATCGCCGCCGACAAACCGGACAAAATCAGCCCCAAACCATAGGGCATACCATCACCACGTACTTCACGCTGCGTTAGCTCCAGCTGATGCAAGACGGCCTCGACTCGATCCAGCTCTACGCCCTGCTCCGCCACCTGCTGTAGTGTTTCAAGCACCAGACTTTGGAATGCTTCGGCATCAGCTGCAGTGCTGCCCTCGAGGCCACACATAAAACACATTTCGCGATTGGAATCTTCCAACCCACACAGCGGCGATGGTGAACTGCCAAGCTCGGTGGTTTCCAACGCCAAACGCAGTGGTGATGAGCTATCGCTCAGCAATACGTTAGACAATAGATGTGCTTCCAGCTGGGCATACAAGTCGCAGCTTTCACCTAACAACCAAGCCAGTACATGGTGCACTTTATCCTCGTCATTGTTCTCAGCCGCATAATGTTCCTGAACTGTAACCGGCGCGTGATAACGCTTTTCATCGGGCACTTCAATCGTCACATCCAGACGCTCAAAACGCTGCAAGGCCTGTTCGTGAAAACGCTGCTGCAATTCATCGGCAGGCATGTCACCGAAGGTCATAAAGACAGCATTTGATGGATGGTAGTGCGTGCGGTAAAAATCGAGCAGCTGATCATAGCTCAGATCAGGAATATCATCAGGCTCACCACCACTGTTGAAGTGGTACGTCGTTTCCGGATACAGATATTTGGTCATCGTCTGCCAAAGCGTGGATACCGTGGAACTCATGGCACCCTTCATCTCGTTATAAACGACACCTTTGTAAACCAGCTCAGAACCCGAATTTTCCGGCTCGGCAAACTCTACACGATGACCTTCCTGAGCAAAATCCAGTGAATCAAGGCGCGAGAAAAACACCGCATCTAAATACACATCCAGCAGGTTACTGAAATCTTTTTTATTCTGACTAGCAAAGGGGTATGCCGTCCAATCCGAACTAGTAAAAGCGTTCATAAAGGTATTCAAGGAACGCCTTAACATCATGAAGAACGGGTCGCGTACAGGGTACTTCTCACTACCGCACAGCGCCGTGTGCTCAAGGATATGCGCCACACCACGAGAATCCGTTGGTACAGTACGTAACGCCACCAGAAAAACATTTTCCGGACAGTCGCTGGCCATATGGTAATGCATGGCGCCTGTTTGTATGTGCTCGAATTCCTGCATCTCAAGGTTCAGGGATTCGATAAACTGGCTGCGTAACCAACGAAACGAGCTATGTGCCTTAGCGGCGGATTCAGTACGACTCAAAATGAGTTCTCCAACAGGAATTACGACAGATAAAAACTAGTTATTTACAACCACAGGAACCGCCACCACAGCCGCCTTCCTGTTCGGCGGGCTCAGCTGTTTGCTCTGCTGGCTGCCAACCCGTTGGCTGTGTCGCTTGTGCTGGCTCGGCCTGCTGAACGGCTCTTTCTTCTCGCTGCTCAAAGGTCAGCGCAAAAGAATTTATGCTGTAGCGAAGACCCGTCGGCCGAGGTCCATCATCAAAGACATGACCAAGAAAAGCATCACAGCAGTTACAAATCACAGCAGTGCGTTCAATTTCAAGACTGTTATCGGCCTCTTCTCTTAACGCATCGGGCGTAGCAGGAACAAAAAAGCTCGGCCAACCAGTTTTTACATCAAGCTTACAGCTAGAATCAAACAGCGGCTCATTGCAACAAAGACAGCTGTATAAACCTGTCTTCTCGGATAACGCAAGCTCACTAGAGTATGGCGGCTCGGTGAAATGTCTACGGGTCACCATAAATTGTTTTTGATCGAGCAGCTCTTGCCACTCCTCATCGGTTTTAATCATTTTCTTCATCTTTCTCTCCAACAAGAGCTACCAATAAAACAGGACACAGACTATATCAGGTCAATGCCGGTACTTATCAAGTGCTGCACTGAAAATACATTACTTTCAGTGACCGCTGTTCATCCCTGTCAGCAAAAGCTTTAGGATTTTCTAAACGTTCTATAAACTTCAGCTCCGAGCAATGCTCAGCAAACAAATCCAGCAGATATTCCGGTGTTTGGTCAGGATCATTCAGACAGGCCAATACATCCTCATTTTCATTTAACAACGACGGTATTTGTCGAGCCACACGCGCATAATCCTTCGCCAGTACAAAACTACCTTTCTGATACGAGGGCGGATCTATAATCACCATATCAAAGGGCCCAAGGCGTTTTAATTTGCCCCAGGACTTAAAGATATCATGACCTAAAAACGTTACCCGCTTCATATCATGGTCGTTCAACCGATGGCTTTCACGACCGCGATTTAGCGACAAGCGGCTCAAATCAATATTTACGACAGATTCAGCGCCACCGGCAATTGCGGCCACAGAAAAAGCGCAAGTGTAAGAAAATAAGTTGAGCACTTTTTTACCTGCGGCGTGCGCCCTTACCCATTGACGCGCTTCAGCCATATCCAGAAACAGGCCAGAATGCATACCGGCAGTAAAATCCAGCTGATACTTTAAGCCTTGTTCTACGATACTAAAACGCCCAGCAGCTGGCCCATAAACCGTCTCGAACACGGCCGGTTTATGATAACGCCGCTGCACAACAATAGAGTCTACTTGCAAAGAAACTGCCGCTATAATCGCGGCCAGCAAATCTTTTTCCCATTGCTCGCCCCGTTCTCTATAGAGAGTAACTAACAGCACTGGGCTCAGCCAATCGATGCTAACAAACTCCAAACCGGAATAACGCCCACCACGCCCATGAAACAAACGTACAGGCTCAGGGCCGTCAATTTTTAATTGCTCAATGATCAACGATATCAAACTAAAAACAGCCTTATATATTATTTAAATTCAAATGGTTACTTAAGATACTTAACTCAAACTATAAAATATGTAACAAATCTTTAATTTGCTTTATAGAAACTCTGATATTAACGTTAGAGGTAAGCATATTTGGAGCAATACAATGTCATCTTCTACAGAAAAAAACCAACAGCACAATGAAACAGAAGACCCTGCAGATTTTCACGGTGCGGCCATTATTGACAGTGAAGGTCATGAAGTTCCGATCACAGAGGAAATGGTGAAAAAAGCCTGTGATAAACTGGAGGAAAATCGTAAAAAATCCTAGCCGGAAAACACGATTCAATTCTATTTCAGCACTTGAAGCCCAAACCACGTAACAAAGGCTGTAAATTGCCACAATCAGTTACAGCCGTAACTCCCAACTCACGACGCACCGGGTAGTTTTTACGTAAGACATCAAAACTACCCGCCCGGTCAGAATTTTCTGCAACCATCACCACTCGAAAACGCGCATCATCGCTGCGCACATCGTAGCAACTCAAAAGAGCCTCGAAAACCACTTCTTTCCCCTTTCCAGGGTCGCAACTAATAGGTTCAACTTCAGGAGCTAGCGCCGCTACATCGAGGGTCTCGGACAAATTAAAAAAACGACACAGGGCTTGGTAAATCATGCGCGTAC
>Ga0209395_1001218_pt1 | contig 36615 bp, 27 predicted proteins | sample GOMGulsemesocosm_3_FD_184635 | JGI IMG/M metagenome (GOLD analysis project Ga0209395, IMG submission 184635) | Methane-oxidizing microbial communities from mesocosms in the Gulf of Mexico - GOM9D Gulf of Mexico (SPAdes) (version 2) | ecosystem: Environmental > Aquatic > Marine > Cold seeps...
ATACAAGTTTAATGTCGTAAAGTGCTAGCGCTGCGAAAGCGAGGATTACACCGGCGCTAATGAAAAACACCGGTAGGTCGACGCCGTCGAGTAGTTTTTTGTTGCTCGGCGATGCTGAATCAGTCGCGCTAGCTAAAGTTGTTTCGTTCATAATTGTCTCCTGACGAATCTTTATTTTTATAGCAGGGTTATGGCTGGTTAGCCTATTATTTAGAGCCTAGGTTGCGTACACCTAACTAAGCCTGAATATTGAGCTTAGTTCGTGTCGAACTTTGGCGGTTCTTGTATTTGTTATGGTTTCTTGGTCAAGGATTTTTCAAAAAAATTCAACCAGTTATCTCCCATTATTTGAGTAACTTCTCGCTTATTGAAGCCTCGTTCTAACAAGCCGCTGGTTAGATTAGGAAAGTCTCTGCTGTCTTTGAACCAGGACAAAGGCTTTGGCCAATCGGCATTACTTTTGTTTCCCTCTCCGTAATCCATTTGTTTTGACCAGCGCCCATTGCGCATCCATTCAAGAATTGATAGGGGTTGGTTTTGGCATAAATCAGTACCTATGCCGAGTTTATCTACACCCATTAAATCTGCAGTTTGCGCTACCATGTCGCAAAACTCAGCGAGTGTGCAGTCTGGGCCATTTTTTAAATGGAAAGGGTATAAGCTAAAACCTAACAGACCACCTGACTCGGCAAGTGCACTCAGTACTTTGTCTGACTTATTACGCTTAGCTTCATGGAACGAGTTTGGGTTTGCGTGAGAAATCACGATAGGGCGTTGTGATATCTCGATAGCGTCTAAGGTGCTTTTCTCACCTGAGTGACTCATGTCAATGATCATGCCCACGCGATTCATCTCTAGAATAGCTTGCTTGCCAAAACGCGTGACACCGCTGTCTTTTGCTTCATAACAACCACAGGCAAGTAAGCTCTGGTTGTTATATGTCAATTGCATAATCATTAAATTAAGCTCGCGCATGACTTCGATCATGCCTATATCGTCTTCAATAGGAGAGCAGTTTTGCGCGCCAAACATAACACCTACTTTTCCCCTCTTTTTCGCCAAAACTATGTCAGAAGCAGATTTAACAGGCATAATTAAATCGACGTTTTCTGCGAATAACTTATTCCATTCACTGATACGCAACAAGGTTTCACGAATCTGCTCATGGTAAACAATTGTGGCATGCACCATGGTCACGCCACCTTCGTGTAATTGTTTAAAAATCGCACGATTCCAATTAGAGTACTGCAATCCGTCGATGACGATGAGTTCACTGTGCATGCTGTACTCCCTATGCTTTGATGTAAGCAGTTTTTACAACAGTGTAAAACTCTTTCGCGTAAGTGCCTTGCTCTCTGGGCCCAAAGCTAGACTCTTTACGGCCACCAAAGGGTACATGGTAATCAGTACCCGCTGTTGCTAAGTTCACCATTACACAACCGGTCTGAGCGTTGCGCTTAAAGTCTGTAGCATATTTCAATGATTGGGTGATGATACCGCCAGTTAAGCCATAGTTTGTATCGTTTAAAGTGGCTAGTGCCTCGTCGTAATCCGCTACTTTAATAACACAGGCGATAGGCGCAAAAGCTTCGTCACGGTTGATAGTCATATCGTTGGTAGTGTTTACAAAAAGAGCTGGCTGTAAGAAGTGGCCATCCGTTTCTTCTTTAATTACTTCGCCGCCATAAGCTAATGTAGCGCCTTCTTTCTTGGCGATAGCTAGGTAGTCTAAGTTCTGCTGCATTTGTCTTGCATCAGCGACCGCACCAATGTGCACGCCTTCTTTTAGAGGGTGACCGACGACCAGCTTTTTCATTCTTTCAATAACCGCTTCAACAAAACGATCGTGAATATCTGCTGTCACGATCAAACGTGAAGAGGCAGTACATTTTTGACCCGTACCGAAGAAAGCGCCGCTGACAGCACATTCAACAGCGGTCTCTAGATCCGCATCACCTAATACTACTAGTGCGTTCTTGCTGCCCATTTCTAGCTGGCATTTGACTAAGTTGACAGCGGTAGCTGCTGCCACTTTGCGCCCGGTTTCTAATGATCCAGTGAAGCTTAGTGCATTGATTTTTTTAGAGTGAATAAGAGTTTCACCGACTTCTGCGCCAGGACCCATAACAAGGTTGAATGTACCCGCTGGTAACCCTTGACGAGAAATTATTTCCGTTAGCGCCCAGGCACTTGCTGGAACTTGGTTAGCAGGTTTAAACACGACGGCGTTACCAAATGCTAGTGCTGGAGCAATTTTCCAAGCGCCCGTTGCTGTTGGGAAGTTCCAAGGTGTGATAATAGCGACTACACCTACCGGCTCACGGTAAGTTTCAATAGAAACGCCTGGGCGCACTGAGGCAGCTGTCTCACCCATTTGACGAAGTACTTCAGCAGCATAGTACTGGAAGAATTGTCCTGAACGATAAACTTCTCCTTTACCTTCAGCTAACGTTTTACCTTCTTCGCGGGCTAATAATTCGCCGAGTTCTGCACTGCGCTCAATAAGCTCATCGCCAATATTCATAAGTACGCTGTAGCGCTGCTCTAAACCACTTTTTTGCCACTCTAGCTGACCGGCTTTGGCTGCATCAATGGCTAGGCTCGTTTCACTGCTGTCTGCTTGTGCATAGTGGCCAATAAGATCACTACTATCGGCAGGGCTGATATTTGCTATGTTACTTTTTGCTTCTACCCAATCGCCAGCGATGTAGTTGCGGAATATAGAATCTGTCATATGGACCTCCAATTAGAATTAGCCATAGCTTAGACAATATGATTAAATAATAAAAATTAATAAAAAATATCTTAAGATAAGGAAAACTTATCATGATCGCTGATCTAAAACTGGCTCAATTGAGGCATTTTGTCTGGGTATCTGAATTAAAAGGGTTTCACGCGGCGGCAGAAAAGGCGCATCGAACCCAGCCAGCTATCTCTCTCTCCATCCGAGACCTAGAATCGAAATTGGGCACGCAGCTGTTTGAAAAACGCAATGCCAAAACAACTAAAACGGAGTTGACCCCCTTTGGCGAGCATTTTATTAAACGGGCGAAAGAGCTGATTAGTCATCACGATAGAATCGTAGAAGACATGTTATTGTTAACGGGTAACAAAACCGGTCATTTACGTTTGGCTTCAGTGCCTTCTATTGCAAGTCGAGTACTGCCTGAATTATTACAGCAGTTTGTCAGTCACTCTCCGGACTTACATATAAGCTTTTTTGATGATAACTCTGATGCGGTGTTGCAAATGGTAGAAAACCGAAAAGTGGACTTCGGTATTAGCCATTTATTTCATCAACACGAACACAGTGACAAAATATTTATACCCATTTGGCAAGATAACATTGGCGTAGTCTGTCCTATCGATCACCCACTGGCAAAGAAAGAAAGTTTACGTTGGGAAGAACTGACACAGCATAGATTGATCAAAAACGGAACCTCCCGTTTGTTAGATGACAGCGAAGCTAACGCGCTGTTAGGTCATTCGCAGTTTTATGTCTCAAATATGATATCGCTCATTGCAATGCTTGAAGCAGGGTTTGGAATCACCACTTTACCTTGGTATGCCTTCCCTCAAGAGAGTACAAAACTGGTGTTTATCCCATTGATAAAACCACAGATTACTCGGGATATCGGGTTAGTGATGCTAAAAAATAAGTCACTTATCCCTCCTGCTCAAGCCTTGGTTGATTTTATTATCAGTCGCAGAGAAAACGCATGAGTTACCTAGAAAAGTTAGCGGGACTAATATGAATATTCCACATGTGAATACACTGATTATTAACATTGCAAAACGAATAAACATGATAAGTAATAGTAATTATAATAATGAAATATCCATATAAATAAGTTTTTCTTATCGCTCGATAGGCCTTTTTGGTTTGTAGCAATCGCATTTATTATTCAATAATGTGCTTAATAGAGATGCATTAGGCACAGCCTAAATCATCAGAAGTTTGATTCCCCGCAGCTTGAAGGGTGTCGCAAAAGGTAGCGAGCGAAGACAAGACAAGGAAAAAAACTGCGAAATAGGGGAGTTTACTGGAGTAAATGAGCATATTGAGCAGTTTTTTGACACCGTATTGTTGAGCGCAGTCGTTTTGCGACACTCTCCTTGCTGCGTAAAGGGTTTTGACCATTTAGAAGTATTCAGCATACCCCTCTTCGCGAAGCGAATTCGAGGTTACGAGAAAGCTTGCTTTGGGGGTCTTGATTGAGTCCTCCATATGGAGGGTTTCTATAATAATAAATCCAAGCTCAATGAGAGGAGCAAATAATGACCACAACAGCCGCCATTTCTGCAGCCCTGCACGGTGATAATGCCTTACCTATTCGCCCGGTAGATCAGGTGATGGATCTTGAGCGTTTGGGCGCAATGCATCAGAGCAGATTGAGCTTTATGCGTACTCTAGTGCGGTGCATCATGCGCGAGCGCTGGCAAATTGAACCGCAAATGTTTGAACTTGATGAGCAGGGGTACGGTACAGTTATTTATAAAGTGCAGACGCCAAATAGGCGCTACAGTTTTGTTATTTTTTCTGACTATCTTGATAGTGATAAACGCAATGATAGAGTGATCGCTGAACAGTGGGATCTCACCATGGCGCTAGTAGATGGCGATGTCGATCAAGAATACCTAGAAAGGTTGCGAAGTAATGTGCCTAAACAAGAAGCAGGGCGGGTAGATTCAAAAGTATTTGTATTATCTAGAGCGAATCGCAGTGCACGTAATTTTGACTATGTCGTTGATCAGCTAGCAGCCGGCAAGCAGCCTTGTATTGAAAAAATAGCCGAGGTTGGGTATTTGTATCGAACAACGGCTGTGTACGGCAGTGGAAAGCTTGGAATGGCAGATTGGGAAAAAGTGCACAGCCACTTTACAGACTTTAATCGGCCTTTTTCAGCAGAAATGTTTGTTTGTTTTATGTTGAGAAGTTTCAGCTTGATACAAGCGGAACATATTGCGAAACAGCGTAGCCCAGAGACTTATAAGCCGATGCAAAAGTCAATAAAGCGTTTCTTTGGTATTGGTAATTCAACAGGTTTAGGCATGGCTCCCTATCTAATTAACCACCCTCTATTGATCAATCGCTGGATAGAAATGAGAGAGCTAGCGCTTGCTAGAGTACGAGTGCTAGGTGTCATTGATGAGAACATAGAGAATAGAGTGCGAGAGTTATTGCATCGTGTACAACAATACACGGCTCAAACAGTGACAGAGGATGCGTTACAAACGAGCAATAATCAGCAATTATTTGAGGATTTAACGCATCTTAAACATCATATAGAAGACGGGATTGACAGCTGGAGTGAACTTCTTGCGTTGAGTGAAACGAAATACTCGCTACAAACTCAAGAGATGCTGGTATCCATCATGCTTGAGCTATATCCCGAGCTTGTTGATGAATTGGAAGATCATTTAGTGGTCGAAGAGTCTTTAGATATAGATCCATTAATGCCATTAAAGACCTTAAAAACAGTCATTGAAACGCGCTATAAGTGGGCGCTCAGTTATGACTTTTCACAACCCGCTAGCCGAGAAACTTTTTGGTATCGCTCTGAGGAAAAGATGGAGCCGCGTTTAGGACAGGCAAGTATTGAGCTTGGGAAAGACCGGCAAATGGCCCTAGGTGTCGCGTATGCGGTACGTAAATGTTATGACCAACTATGCGAATACACAGCAGTAAACCCGGTGCATCACACGGCAAGATTCTTGACCCAACAACCAAAACTAAGGGGTATTGTGCGGCGCATTCAAAGTATGAGTTTGTCCACTTACGGAGATATTCAGGCAAATCTATTAGATATTAATGTATTACCGATGCATCTACTTAGGTGCAAATTGGCCTTTTTTGGGGTGGGTAAATTTGATCCGCGCTCCAAACTTTGGGTACGTAATACAATGTTTCAGGGCGCTCCACTTTTGGAAGATATAGGTCATCGTTACACCGATGATTGGTTTATGCCGTTGACACCAGTCACTGAACATTTGCAGGAGAAATAAAATGCATGTATCAATGGTAGAACTTAAAGCTTGCTTGAGACGTTGTTTTGAAGCGAGTGGTTATTTCGTTGGGAATTATGAAGATGCTGCCAACATGATTCTATGGTTAGAGAAACACGGTCTTAACGGTTTAGCGGAACTAAATCGAACTCTGCCTTACATTTATCAAGATCAAGACAAAGAAGGTAGCACTATTATTTATGAAGACAGCACAGCAGCGGTGATTGATAGCCATAATCGCAGTGCTTTGAACTGCATTGCAGCCGCAGTAGATTTGGCACATGCGAAAGCACTTGAGAATGGTATTGCCACAGTGACAGTGCATAACTGTCATAATCGTATGTTTGTTTTAAAAGCGCTTACTGATTGCGGCAGACGGGGCGTTAGTGTGGTTGCGTACTGGAAAAATGGCACCGACAGTATAACAGAATACACTGCTGCTATAAAAGCAGGACATCGATACCCAAGCTTTCATGAAGGGCGAACTAATATGTCTTCTGACAGTACTCACAAGCAAACGTTGACGATTATCTGTAGCTCTCGTGTTGATCTAACATCTTCATTGCAACATGCTAAAACTAACGTCAATGGCAATTCAATGAATGCCCAGCAAGTGGAATTGAACAAAGAGAAAAGTGTTGAGTTTGGCATTGAAATTGATGAAGCACTATGGCGTCAAATAAATAGAATAGGGGAAGGTGTTTTAGTTGAGAGTAGTCAGCAATCTAGAATGGGGGCAGGTTAGAAATTACTGAGACTAAGTCGTAAACAATACACAAAAGCTTTATTAAATATAGAGAAGCAGATTACCTGTAATGCTTAGCCGGTTCTGGATAACCTATTAGTTTTCTTTAAATATGTAAGCCCTTGGCTCATCTGGATTTTGTTTTCGGGCTTTCTAAGGACACCAGCTGGTAATGCAAAAACTCTAGTGTAAAAAGAGTAAACTAGGTGAGACTATATTTTATTTCTAACAGATAAGATGAGGTAATCAATACCTGCTATTTGATTAAATAATGGTTTTGTTGAAAAAAAATTACGGAGTGGCCCTAAAGTTTACTAAGGGGTGAAACCCTTACCTTTCCTTGCATTGAACTAGCGTTATTAACAGTCACATCGCCAATTCACAGGGTCACTTTGGTTGCCGATGTCTTTTGAAGGGGTGGCTGCGTAAGTGATACCTTAGAATCTGCAACATGCTAAAACCGAGGAGGTCTTTTAGTGGCCTAGACTTTGGTGCTAAGTGACAGTTTCACGCTACTTGTTGGCATGCATTTCAAACCGCTTAGATTCGATTCATCTGATGAGCTGTTACTCTTTATAATAACGGCTAAATTTATTGCGCCAGTATCGATCTCAGTATTGACAGCTTGCCAGTTAAGCTTGAATTTCATGAGTGTAAATAACAACATTAATGGCTGACTGGAAATTACACTCTTCGCTTCTATACTTTTGTTAAGGGATATTAACAATAAATACACATGGAGGAATGTACTGTGGCGACATCAGCAGAATTCCAAAGCTATCTAAATCAGTCGCTGTCTGCAATAAATGACGGTGATTGGGAAAATATAGATTTTCATAAGCTAGATTATAATAAACAGCAAAACGAAACCGTCATTGAGCTTAAAAAACTGGCGCTGCGATTTGCAAATATCGTTGAGCAAAATAAGCTCCTAGCTTGTGGTAAAAGCGAAATTTCAATTAGTCGCCAAGGACATAAAGATAAAGTATGGCACTCTTATAATGACCTTTCACAAAAGCAGGGAAATTCCGTTAGATTAATGCAGATTATTGCTAAAGGTGACTTAACTGAACAAGCTAAAGTCACCAGCAAAGAAGATGAATTGTCTATTGCGGTCAATCAAATCATTGAAAATTTTGCCGATACTGCGAGACAAGCTAACGATATCGCATTGGGTGACTACACATCAAAAATTCAGCCGCGCAGCGAGAAAGACTCATTAGGTAAAGCTTTATTCTTAATGACACGTACATTGCGAGAAGCAGGCGAAGTATGTAACGCGATCGCTACAGGAGATACTGGTCGTAAAGTACAAGTCAAAGGTAATAACGACCAGTTAGCGATGGCTATAAATCAAATAGTAGAAAATTTAGATGATACAGCAAGACAAGCCAATGTCATTGCCCAAGGAGACTACTCGTTAAAAGTAAAACCGCGCAGTGAAAAAGATGCATTAGGTAAAGCTTTATTTAGTATGACGCAAAGCCTTCGAGAAGCGGGGAATGTTTGTAATGCAATCGCTGTGGGTGACACGAGCCGTAAAGTACCAGTTAAAGGCAGTAATGATCAACTAGCAGTGGCTATCAATCAAATAGTTGAAAACCTAGATGATACGGCAAAACAAGCGAATGCTATTGCTCAAGGCGATTACTCATTCGAGGTGAAAGCACGTAGCGAAAAAGATGCTTTAGGCAATGCTTTATACCTAATGACGCAAAGCTTAAGAGAAGCAAGCGATGTCTGTAATTCAATTGCATTGGGAGACTACTCAGTAGATATCAGTCTTAAAGGTGATAGAGATCTGCTTGGCAAGTCGCTGTCTATAATGGCCAAGAACCTAAGAGAGAGCATGAATAAGGGCCAGAGAGAGGATTGGCTAAAAACAGGTCAAGCTGAGCTATTAAGCATTATGCGTGGAGAGCAAGATGTTAATGAACTCACTGAAAAAATTATTACCTATGTGGCAAATTATACAGGAGCGCAAGTTGGGGTCTTTTATCTGGCGGATGATGCTCGTAATTTAACTTTAACCAGTAGTTATGCATATCAGCGGCGTAAAAATGTTCCTGGAAGTATTGCAGAAGGCGAAGGCATATTGGGGCAGGCGGTTAAAGAAAAGAAAACAATCACGTTTTCTAATGTCCCTGAAGACTATATCAGTATCAACAGTGGTCTTGGGCAATCATCGCCTAATAACTTAATGGTCTCTCCTATTTTATTAGAAGGCTCGGTTAAAGGTGTCATTGAAATCGGCCGTTTTGGTGAGTTTGATGACAAAACGATAGCGCTACTAGAGAGGACAAACGAGAGCATTGCTATGGCAATAAATAGTGCTCATGATCGTGTCAGAATGCAAGATTTGCTAGAGGAGGCGCAGCGAAGTGCTGAAGAGCTACAAGCACAGCAAGAGGAATTGCGTGCATCTAATGAAGAGCTTGAAGAACAAACTAAAACGATCAGTTTGTCAGAGGCTAGTTTGAAAGCTCAGCAAGAAGAACTACAAGCATCAAATGAAGAACTAGAAGAGAAAACGGAGTTTTTACAGAGCCAAAAACAGGAGATTTTAGATAAGAACAGTAAAATTGAGCAATCTAAACTGAAATTAGAGGACAAAGCCCGTGAGTTGGAAATTTCGAGCAAGTATAAGTCAGAGTTTCTCGCCAATATGTCGCATGAGCTTCGAACACCGCTCAATAGCTTATTAATATTATCTGAAATGTTGGCTGAAAATAAAGAGGATAATCTGACACAAAAGCAATTAGAGTCAGCCGAAATTATTCATCGCGGTGGGCAAGATTTACTTAATTTGATCAATGATATTCTAGATTTATCTAAAGTCGAATCCGGCAAGTTAACCTTAGAAATTGCCGATATTGAACTGCATCAACTGCAAAGAAGTATCTCTTCTCAGTTTGAACCTTTAACCACAACTAAAGATTTTGAATTTATATATGAGATAGAAGAAGGTATCACTAATAGTATTCAAACAGACCAAATGCGCACTTTACAGATATTGAAAAATCTAATCTCTAATGCCTTTAAGTTTACAACTAAAGGCAGTGTTCATTTTCGAATTTTCACACCGAATAATGATGTGAAATTTAAACAGGAGCATTTAAATAGCAATAATTGTATTGGCTTTAGTGTTATAGATACCGGAATAGGTATAGAACAAGATAAACAACACTTAATATTTGAGGCGTTCCAGCAGGCTGATGGGTCGACCAGTCGTAAGTTTGGTGGCACTGGACTTGGGTTAACCATATCAAGAGAGTTATGTCGATTGTTAGGTGGAGAGTTACATATTAGTAGTCAATACAATAAAGGAAGCACCTTTAGTGTGTATTTACCCGTGAAGAACGACGGTCAATATGGGCATAGAACGCTCAATAATGATAAAAATGTAACACATTCAGACAATGTAGTTGATTCACTTCACCTCTCGACCCCTACATTAACTATTGATGCAGAGCAGGCTGTCACTCCGATAACCTTACCCGCTGTCGAGACAGGAAACTACATTGAGTCTGTTTTTATTGAAGATGACAGAGAAGCAATAAAAAGCAGTGATAAGACAGTGCTAATTATTGAAGATGATAAAGATTTTTCATCGGTGTTAAAGGGCATTTCAAAGCTAAAAGGCTATAAAACGCTATTGGCAGGTGATGGAAAAAATGCGTTGCATTTGGCTGCTAAGTATCAACCTAGCGCGATAATTTTGGATCTTGGTTTGCCTGATCTAGATGGAATAAAAGTACTCGCTTTGTTTAAATCAGACTTAACAACTAGGCATATCCCTGTCTATATTATTTCTGCCAGAGAAGGACAAGATAGTACCAAACTTCATGGCGCCATCGGAGTCTTGGAAAAACCAACGTCGATGGACGAGCTTGATAAAGTGTTTCTTAAATTTGATGAAATTCTAAAGAGTGAGCCCAAGAAGCTGATGATTATTGATGATGATGAAAAGCATTGTCATAGTTTAAGATTGCTTCTAGAGAATGGGGGTATTGAGATAACAGAAGTTCACTCTGGCGAGCGAGCTATTGAAATGATGAAGAGTATACAATTTCATTGCATCGTGCTGGATTTGCAGCTGCCAGGTATTAGCGGAATGGAACTTTTACAGAAGATGCAAGACAGTGCTACAGATGTATTACCGCCTGTGGTCATAAATACTGGAATGGAGCTCAGTGAAGAAAAATTCAGTGAATTGAGTCGATTTACCGATAAAATAATCCTTAAATGCTCCGTATCTAATGAGCGTCTATTAGACGAAGTGATGCTGTTTCTACACCAAACACCTTTGTTGTTACCTGATTCACAGCGTCAGGCTATTCAAATGCTGCACAATGAAGAAAGTTTTTTTGAAGGGCGCACGTTGTTGCTAGTGGATGATGATTTACGTAATACCTTTGCGCTTTCGACGGTCTTGGAAGAGAAAGGGCTGAATGTGATTATTGCTGCAAATGGTCAAAAAGCCTTAGATGCATTAGAGGAGCATGACAGTATAGAAGTTGTTCTAATGGATATTATGATGCCGGTGATGGATGGGTATGAAGCCATGCAGGCTATACGTGCACAAGATAAATTTGAATGTTTACCGATTATCGCTCTGACGGCAAAAGCAATGGCTGAAGATAAAATAAAGTGTTTGGAAGCAGGGGCAAATGATTACATGAATAAACCCGTTAAGATGACGGAGCTATTGGCTTTGCTAAAAGTATCTATCACCTAAGTAGGTCATATGGAACTGAATGAAATCGCTGAAATTGAGATTGATACTTTACTAGATGCTATTAGGCGGCGCTATGATTATGATTTTAGTCATTATGCAAGATCTAGCTTAAAACGTAGAATTAATGGGTTGTTGATCAAAGAAAAATTAGACATGCCCTATCAACTGATTCCACGTATTTTGTATGATGAAGACGTTTTTAATCGTTTTTTGTCCGAGTTGTCAGTAACTGTGACAGAGATGTTCCGGGATCCCGAGTTTTTCTTACACTTAGTAGAATTCGTTTTCCCGGTGCTTAATACTTATCCATACTTTAAAATTTGGCATGCCGGTTGTGCAACAGGAGAGGAGGCTTATTCTTTAGCCATATTATTGAAAGAGGCAGGATTGCTCAATCGCGCCAAAATTTATGCGACGGATTACAACAACAAATCAATAGATATCGCGAAGCGGGGCATATATAGCATTGAAAACACAGCCGCAAGTAATAACAGCTATCGGAAAGCCGGTGGTAAATATAAATTTTGTGACTACTACACAGATGACCACCAAGCGATAAAATTTGATGATGAGCTACGCAATGCAATTACATTCGCGTACCATAATTTAGTAAAAGACGGTGTATTTGGTGAAATGAATTTAATCATATGTCGCAATGTGTTTATTTATTTTGATTCGCAGTTACAAAATTACGTATTGAAGTTGTTTAATGAAAGCGCTATCAGCAAAGGGTTCATGTGTCTTGGCACTAAAGAAAGCATTCGTTTTTCAATTTTAAAAGACAACTTTACTACCTTATGTGAAAAAACCTCAATTTATCGAAAAAAAGAATAACGCTGGTTTTAAGCGATGAAAGAAACCATTAATGACATTAATTTTATTGCAATCGGCGTATCTGCTGGCGGTTTTGAGGCGCTTAGTGCATTAGTGACACAAATGCCTGCAAAATTTAGCATACCGATCGCTATCGTCCAGCATCGTAGTATTGATAGTGGCGCTTACTTGGCGAAACATCTCGATAATAAAAGTCAAATTAACGTTAAGGACGTTTTTGATAAAGAACCAATAAAAGCAGGTAGTGTATATTTAGCGCCTCCTGATTATCACTTGCTGGTCGAACGTGGAGAATATTTCAGTTTATCGCGAGACGAAAAAGTTAATTACAGTAGGCCATCAATTGATGTATTTTTTGAAACAGTCGCTGAAATCTACCCAAAGAAATGTCTTGCCATCATATTAACAGGAAAAAATAATGATGGTGCAATAGGACTAGCTAAAATAGCGGCTACCGGTGGCTTAGCTATTGTTCAAGACCCTAAAAGTGCATATGCATTAGAAATGCCTATAGCAGCAATTAATAATGTCCCAACCGCTACAGTACTGTCCTTGTCAGGGATTGTTGAATATTTATTGTCAATTAATCAAAACTAGTTTCATCATCATTATTCCTACTTATCGGTATTTTAAAGCGAATACGCAGCGAAGAGCTATACTTTTGAGTAGAAATATTCAGGGGCTAATCATGGAACGGGACAACAAAAGTAAAGTATTGATAGTCGATGACTTAGAGGTTAATCGCTATTCACTTGAAACAATGCTTGCTCCTCTCAATGTTACTATCGTACATGCAGACTCCGGGGATTCCGCTCTAGCTCGGGTTTTAGATTACGATTTTGCCGCCATACTCATGGATGTCGAAATGCCAGGTTTGAATGGTTATCAAACGGTGAGATTAATACACAGTAATAAGAGATTCAGAAATATTCCGATAGTGATGATCACTGCAAGTGATTTAGATAACCATCTGGTTAACAAAGCTTATGAATCAGGTGCCGTAGATTATGTAATAAAGCCGGTTAACAAGGTTGTTATTATCAACAAAGTACGACAGTTTGTTGAGCTAGACCGACTGCACCAAGTCGCCAAACAAGCCAGGACAGAAGCTGAGGAAAGTAAGTCTCGTTTGCAATCCTTACTAAATTCGGCAGGAGGGGCGGTAATTGGTATCGATTTGTTTGGTGTTATTACTTTTGCAAACCCTAAAGCATGTCAAATTTTAGAGGCTGAACACAACCAGTTAATGCGCAGTAATTTACAGGATTACTTTGTTATAGAGGAAACGGATGAGCAGTTAAATAACCCCGAGCCAGCGTTATTAGTAAACATTAAAAAAAATAAACTACTCAGTATCTTTAAAGACTATAAGGATGTTAACGCATCCTGCGAGCGTTGGATTACTCTCCATGGAAAACCTTTTTATGTCGAGTTTACTAGCAATCAAACGGTAGATATGCACGGTGATATTATTGGCGGCGTGGTGATGTTTCAAAACATCGATTTGCGCATTGAAAATGAAGAAAAATTACACTACTTGGCTAACTATGATTCACTGACAGATTTGGCAAACAGAGCCTATTTTTACGATTCTTTAGAAAAAGAGATTATCCGCTCACCGAGAACCAATGAGTCATTAGCAGTATTATTTATTGATCTTGATCATTTCAAATTCATCAATGATCATTATGGCCATGATGTGGGAGACTTATTACTGCAAAACATTAGTACCATGCTCAAAAACAGTGTCAGAGAGGGAGACCTTGTCGCTCGTATGGGAGGGGACGAGTTCTCGGTCATACTTTATGATATAGACGATGCAAATGGCATGGCTCGTGTCGCTCAAAATATATTAAATAAAATTAAAAAACCTATTGATATACAGGGGGTAAAGATAAATGTCAGCGCAAGTATTGGCATTGCCTATTACGAGGGCTATGGCATTACGATGGAGGAACTCTTAAAGTCCGCTGATACCGCTATGTATAGCGCCAAGTCACAAGGAAGAAATAACTACCAGTTTTTTTCCATGAGCATGCATGCAAAAGTACAAGAGAAACTAAACATTCAAATAAAGCTGCAACAAGCGGATTTAAATAAAGAATTTTATTTGGTTTACCAGCCGCAAGTGTCCTTGAGTAAAAATAAAATTGTCAGATGTGAAGCTCTATTGCGCTGGCAACCGCAAGAAGGTCCCGCCATTGCGCCGGATAAGTTTATTCCTATTGCTGAAGAATCAGGACAAATAGAGACTCTCGGTGATTGGGTTTTGAAAGAAGTCTGCCGACAAATATCAATATGGAATGCATTACTTAATTCAAAAGAGATTACAGTGGCTATCAATGTATCAGTTCGCCAGTTAACCAATGATAAGTTCCAAAATACACTGGCTAATTTATTACAAGACTACAGTATTTCGCCCAAGCAGATAGAGATAGAGATTACAGAGACGGCGATGTCCAGTGATTATGAAAAAATGGTAGAGGAGCTAGGTAAAATTCATCAATTGGGCGCATTTATCTCTATTGACGATTTTGGCACTGGGCATGCTTCTTTAGAGAATTTGAGACATTTACCTTTAGATAAATTGAAAATTGACCGTAGTTTTATCAAAGATATTGGCATAGATCAGTGCGATGAAGATATCACAAAAGTCATCATTGCTGTAGCCAAAAAAATGTCTTTAGAGTTAGTCGCTGAAGGCATAGAGACTGTGGATCAGTTAGTATTTTTAGCAACAGAGGGATGCGATATAATCCAAGGCTATTACTTTAGTAAACCATTACAACCAGAACAAATATTTTTGTATTTGAAAAATAATAATAACTTGTTTGAAGAAGAGTTCGATAGCTATTATGCTTATTTAAAGCAGTGTAAATCTAAAACTAAAATGATAACTACTCATTAGCCGTTTTAGCACAAATGATAGTCACTGCTGTTTATAGAACATCGCTCTCAATATTTGATTTTTGTTTTTGGTTAAAATAATTTTTTATGTAAACTTATGATTAAATCCATTCGCTCTGTAGGTCACTAAATTGATGATTATCTATCAAAACCTATTGATCCTGGAAGCTTATTAGGGAAGCTACAGCATTGGTTGTAGCTTCCCTGTAGAAAATACTCAATGATTTTGATCTGCCACGCTATTTATAGGTATATTCGAACAATAGCGCCCCCTAGGAACGCTAACGCGAGAGAGTAATCGAACATGTCCTATCGGTCAGAGCTATTGTATCGACATTTTTTTCCTTTTAGATAATATCTTATTACCTTCCAACATCACTGCCAACGCCGCAATAATGATAAAGACAGATGATAAATAGAAATGCCATTGAGGTATGATTTGGAAAAATGCAAAATCAAGGATAGCGGCAAATCCGAGCATTAAATACTCAAATGTGGCTAGCTTCGAGGCCTCTGAATACTGGAAACTCAAGGTCATCATTATATGCGCAATACCTCCCACTAACCCTGAACCTATCAATAATAACAACTGGGTTTGATTGGTGCTTACCCACCCAAGAGGGTAAGTCAAGCAGCCAACAAAGGCGCAAGTAAGGGCGAAGTAAAAGGCGATTGCCGCTGCGTTTTCTGTTTGTGCTAACCGACGTATCTGAATTTTAGCCACTGCGGTGAAAAGCGCCATTGCGATACCAAGGGAGACCCCCAGCAGATAATCACTGTTTAGCTGTAAGCTCTGCAGCTGCGGTATAATGAGTATCAACATGCCCATGAAACCAAACATAACCCCGAACCAGCGCGCCAGTGTCACTACTTCAGACAAAAATAGTCGCGCGAGTAATACGGTGAAAATAGGTACTAAAAAACCTATCACAGTGGCATCTGCCATAGGTAAATATTTTAAAGCAGCGAAAGATGCAAACATGGCGACACAGCCAAAAAGGCAACGGCTCAAATGACCAAAAGGCCTTTTGGTCTTTAAACCTGAGGGAAACTCACCACTGAGCATTAAAAAAAAGATTAGTGGTACTAATGCAAATGCGCTGCGATAAAAGACAATTTGGCCTGTCGGTATTTCTCCTGCGAGCATTTTAATAATTAGAACCATTATAGCGAAGAAAAAAGTCGCGCCAATGCGCAAACTAATACCCTTAATATCTGCTGTCATTTTAAATGTATAATCCTTTATAGTGCTGATTGTATGTGAATAATAGAAAGTTAATGAATATTGATATTAAGATTTCATGTTATATTTTCCAGATTTATTAGTAAAATCAGGTGTCTGTATTTTTAAAAATTACCAGATATCGCTAAAGTATTTAAAAGAAAATCCTTATGAAACCCTTTATTGGCTATCACCAGATACTGTCTTACGCGGCCTATTTATTCAGGAGTAAAGGCATTAGAATCACTGGGTTACTCTAATTTGTCGCGCACATAATCGCCAAGCGCATTGATTGCTAGCACTGTGATCAGTATTGCTAAACCCGAAAAAATCATGACATGAGGAGCGCTTTGCATGTAAGCCTGACCTGCAAGTAATTTGGCTCCCCATTCGGCGTCAGGCGGTTGTGCGCCAAAGCCTAAGAAGCTCAAGCCAGCATGGTTAAAATGAAATATGGCTAAGTTGTACAATAGCACCGACGATTTATTGCTCATTGCAATAACGATAAGCGTCTTGTCCTAAGTTGCTAAAGGCTATATCTGACATAAAGAGCAATGAATTCAGTATGAGTTAACTCATTCAGTTGGATCACTACGGTTCGTTCTAAATATAGGCACATCTTTTAAGCATTAAAAGCCAACGTGATCGGCGCCTTTCAAAGCTAAAATATCTCTTGCATCATCTGATGTCGCTACTTCTAAACTGAGGTTTTGAATAATACTTTTTACTTTTTCCACTTGCTGGGCATTGGTTTTTGCCAGCTCCCCAGGGCCAATCCAAAGAGAATCTTCCAAGCCAACACGCACATTGCCACCCATAGCTGCGCCCATTGCAGCGATTGACATTTGCTTGCTACCGGCACCTAACAAAGACCAGCAATATTGATCGCCAAACAATCGATCTGCAGTGCGTTTCATATGCAATACATCATCGGGGTGAGTACTGATTCCGCCGAGCAATCCAAAGACTGTCTGAATGAAAAAGGGCGGTTTTAGTAACCCTCTTTCAACAAAGTGTGCCAATGTGTATAAATGAGCGGTGTCATAGCACTCAATTTCAAAGCGGGTGCCATTTTCAGCACAGGTTTTTAAAATGTATTCGATATCAGCAAAGGTATTACGGAATAAGCTGGATCGAGAGCCCTCTAGATACTCCTTTTCCCAAGCGTATTTAAACGCTGTTTCGCGCTTGAGCATAGGAAATAAACCAAAGTTCATTGTACCCATATTGAGAGAGGCGACTTCCGGTTTATGATACTCAGCAGGACGAACACGTTCATCCACTAGCATACGCGGAGAGCCTCCTGTAGTGATATTAATAACCACGTCACTGCGCTCTTTTATGCTTTTTAGGATAGGCTCAAACGCCTCTGGTGTCTGTACGGGCCTGCCATCTTCTGGATCACGTGCGTGCAAGTGAACGATTGCAGCACCTGCCTGAGCCGCGCCTACCGCTGCATCCGCAATTTGTTGTGCAGTAATAGGTAAATACGCAGACATCGAGGGAGTGTGTATAGCACCAGTGACAGCACAGGTGATGATAACTTTGCGGTTTTTAGCCATTAGGTCTTCTCTTTATTTTTTCTTTTTTGGAAATTGCCATACTGAGCTGAAATGAAGGCAATGAAAATTTCTAAATAACTTAGCATAATCAAATGTATATAGTTTGAACGACCAGTGTCAGTGATAGTTTTTATCTAATCTAAAGCGCATTTAATAGGTATAAAACGTCTGTGTGAATTTTCATAGAGAGTAAGCTATTTGCTTAGCATAACGTTAGTTCGAACGAAAAAGCCATAAGCAGAGCGTGTAGTAAATCACATGTCACTCTATTTTTTACTCCTGTGATAACTTTCATTTAGTAAGACGAGCACTTGTTTTCTTGGAGATTTTACTTCAATAATTTCTTAAAACTGAGAGTGTTTTGATAAATAAATGTAAATTAACCACTTATATGGCGTTTTGTTTTCGTCAACATTTTAAGTTGAAATGCCTAATGAGTACTACTTATACGCTATAATAAGGATCTGTCGCTTTCTACATAATTATGTCATTCTTCATTATAGATGTTGGTTTTATCGTGTTTTTATAGGTACCTTAATATGCAACCATTAGCTTATGATGAGTTAAATCTCGCCTGATTATCTCTGCACTGAAGGACTAAACATGAGTATATTAAAGCGCTAAGGGATTTACGCCAGATGAAAAAATGGCTAACTTATATCCATCTGCTAGATTACCAGTGAATGAAGGACATATTAATGAGGTAAGTTTGTGAACCACTGTATTTGTCTTATGGCAGCATTTTTTCTACTTGTTTGTAGTTTACCTGCCACCGCTAAAACAACAGTGCCAATAGACATCACTATCATTGGCGATCGTGATTATGCACCTTATTCCTACGAGGAAAACGGTATTGCTAAAGGCTTGTATGTCGATATTTTACAGGAAGTATTTAAAAGACTAGGAAATTATAATGTCACTTTTAAAATGCTACCTTGGAAGCGTGGTTTAGCGATGGTAGAAATAGGTGAACAGCTTGCCATTTTTCCCCCTTATTATCGACCGGAAAAGCGCCCTTATATCAGTAAATACTCAGAGCCAATATATGTTGAAAAAGTACTACCTGTTTGTATCAAAGGCGTACTAAAAAATAAGGATCCGCAGTGGCCATCTGACTATAAAGGTCTCACTATAGGTACTAACCGCGGTTTTTTAGCACCGGGGAAAGCTTTTTTTGAAATGGCAGCCAAAGGTGAACTGAAATTAGTCGAGACTCAAAATAGTTATACTGCGCTTCGTATGTTGATGCTGAATCGAATAGATTGCTACGTCAATTCAAAGTTAACCATTGATTGGAATTTAAACAAGCTGAAGCAGTTAAAAATTTACCAACATGCGACTAATCATTTAATTTTTAGTGCTGTTATCTCTCAAGAAAATGCTTACATTGGCTATACAAAATATGGCGATAAAGATTTTGTACACCTTAATGATTTTAGTCATCGAGTTGATGTGATTTTAAACGAAATGAAAAGGGAGGGGCTAATTGATAAAATTTTATTACGATTTATAACTGTTCAATAGAGCCTCTTTCATTCTCCGGTCTTTCTTTTGAAGCCGAGTATCCTCAACATTAACTACTGCGATAAAAAGACCCCGATGGATAGGGGACTTAGCCTCGAATATTTCATTTCACTAACCTTTTCTTAGTACAGTATTGTCCCTGTTTAAATATTGCATTAAGCGTTACGGCAGGTTATACCGGATAAATAAGTGACGCGATACAAAAACCGATCAACAGCTTCTCCTAACCATAGTCGGGTCAAAGTAGCACTGCTGCCAGGGTGTATAAAAAATAGCTATGTCTTAGATTCGAAGAAAAACGTCAATAAAAAAACGGCCAAAAGCCAGCGGACATTTTTCGTAATGAATTTCATAATGGACATTGGCTGTTATTAAGTAACAACTTAGTAAAAGCGCCACCCTGTTAACGCAAGCCCGGCCAGTATTGAGATACGTTTAAAGGGTAATTAGCGTCTGCTTTATCAGAACTTATATTCCAGCGCCAATATCTATTGCCTTTAAAGAAATACAGTTTGTTATTTCGTCCTTTTGAACTGTACCCGGCATAAACAGCCATTTCTAAATTATCGGGAAGACCAGGCCAGCCATGGCGTATTAACTTAGGATAGCCCACGTCCAAATGGTCTTTTTCTATATCCCAGCGATAATAATAAGCGTCTTTAAAAAAATACAGTTTATTATTTCTAGAGCTAGCACTGTAACCACCGTAAACCGCAGCGTCGATATTGTCAGGTAAACCGGGCCAGCCCTTGCTGATTAATTTTGGATATCCTTTATCCATTGCATTAGTTTGGTTATTCCAGCGCCAATAATAAGAATCTTTGAAAAGGTATAGCTTGTTATTAAATGCACCATTACTGAAGCCTGCATAAACCCCAGCATCTATATTTTGAGGCAAGCTTTTCCAGGCGCTTATGCTTCTGGGATAACCGCTATCCATTTTTGCATTTGCAGAGTGCCATCGCACATATTGCCAGCCATTAAATAAATACATTTTGTTGTTGCTGGGTTTATTGTTATAGCCACCGTAAACCGCTGCCAGACCATCGCCTGCGAAAGCTTGTGGGCCGGTGAATAAACTCGTTAAAATGATAGTGCCTGTTATAGATAGAAACGTATTCATATTGTAAGTACCAGCTTGATTAATTGAATTGTGGTCTTAGATGAAAGCCTTGATGATTTGCTATCAAAGGGGGACTTTCACGATACAAGTAATGCTGTGAAATATGGGCTATCTCATTACTTAATTTAGTACTTAATGAGGTAAGTGTCTAAGGAAGCAGCGAACAAGTCCCAGACACCCCTGGCGCACAGGATTGTTTGTGATTGAGGCAATGGTTACAGGCGGGCTGGTTGCCTGGCGAAAACCATTAACAAAGAGCACGGACTATCCTGTACGCCAGGGGTGGATCTCTAAGCGATCCACTCCTTTGTCAGAACGCTCATAAAGGACTGGCTATTCACTTCGCATTCTTCCGCGGATTTAACCGTTTAGTTATCCACAGGGAAAATCTGGGACTTATTCGCTACTTCCCTAAACAGATTAAGCTTAGCAGAGAAAATAATTGTTGCTGATTTTTAAGTTTTATCGATTTTCGATCTGTTTTTGAATCAAGTTAAAAGCTGTTATCTACAATGCTTTTACTGCTAACATGTGCTTTACAGATATATTGCTCTCACGCAATTGATTTAGATAAATTTTATTAGGAAACCAGTCATGCCAAAGGCAAGTGAAATCAAAAAGAACGCCGCACTAGATTACAATGGAAAAACTTACATCGTTAAAGATATTGAACGTTCTGTGCCGCAAGGTCGTGCCGGCGGTAGCATTTATAGAATGCGTATGTACGATATAGTAGGTGGTGGTAAAATTGATGAATCTTTCAAAGATTCTGAAATGTTGAATTTTGCTGATCTCATCCGCAAGCAGGCAAATTTTTCATATATAGATGGTGATGAATATGTTTTTATGGATAAGGAAGATTATACGCCTTATCCATTACGCAAAGAGGCAATTGCAGATGAATTACTGTTCATTACTGAAACGACAGACGGTATTTATGTGGTGATTGTTGATGGCAACCCTGTAGGTTTGGATCTACCGGGTATTGTTGAATTGGATATTGTTGAAACAGATCCCTCAATTAAAGGCGCTTCTGCATCAGCACGCACGAAGCCTGCGACCTTGACAACGGGCCTAGTAGTACAAGTGCCAGAGTACATCGCCAGTGGTGAAAGAATTAAAATCAATGTTGAAGAGCGTAAATTTATAAGTCGTGCGGAAGCAAAGTAAGATAGACTCTTGCTGTCTAAAATAAACTAGCACTCATTCAAGCGTGTTAGTTTATCTACGATATTTTATATACTTTCCTGAATGAGAAAAAGCAGTGATTTTTTACACACTACTCAGGCTGTAAATTAACAGGATTATCAGGGATACAATTGTAAGCATGCTTTTACTTGGCTTTTATAGGTACATTCTCCGCTATTATTTTCTTTGCGGTTACCACCAAATATCGCCAAATGAAAGCACATATGAAGTATATCTAACGTCTACAAAAACAATCGTTTAGCCACTATTAATCTAAATCAAATACATGACTGATAATTAACAGTATTCTTTATATTATATTGACTTTATTTACTCTCTTTAACACTATAGCTCTAAATTTTCTTAGAGCTATAGTGTATGAAATCTAGTGGCCTTACAACGTTAGTGACAGCAGTTATCGCTGTCATCTCTCTATCTGAAGTATCCTATGCCGAACAAGTGTTTGCAGACAAAAAGTCATTGGGCGGTGCGTTATTTTTTGATGTCAATCTATCCATTAATCGAAACCAATCTTGTGCTACTTGCCACTCACCAGCGCATGGTTTTGTTGATAATAGAGACAATGAATTCTCAAAAGCGGTCTCTATTGGCAGTGATGGTGTCTCGATCGGAGATAGGAATGCTCCAACTGCCGCATATGCGCATTTAATACCGCCTTTTGCAAAAAATATGCAAGGCGAATATGTGGGTGGTCAATTTCATGATGGTAGAGCGAATGGTTTATCACAACAGGCTGAAGGTCCCCCTCTTAACCCAGGGGAAATGGCCATGCCCAGTAAGGAGATTGTGCTTGAACGCTTATTAGCTAATCCTCAGTATGTGGATAGTTTTAAGAAGTTATTTAATGATAATGTCTTAAATGATGCCAGTAGTGCTTATGAAGCTATGGCAGCCAGTATTGCTCTTTTTGAAAAGAGCGCCATTTTTTCTCCTTTTGACTCTAAGTACGATCGCTATTTAAAAGGCGAATACCAAATGACAGCACCAGAGCAATTGGGGGAAACGATCTTTTTCTCGCAACAGTTTAGCAACTGTAACGTGTGTCATCAGCTCAAAAAATTACCGGGCAGTACCGGGGAAACTTTCAGTAATTATCAGTACCATAACATTGGTGTGCCTAAGAATATGCAAGTACGACATGCTAACGGTTTAGGTGACAGCTATGTCGATAGGGGACTTTATGAGAATCCGCTGGTCAATAGTGAAGAGCATATAGGTAAATTTAAAGTGCCCAGTTTGCGTAATGTTGCTGTCACTGGACCTTTCATGCACAACGGTGTTTTTAAAGACCTTAAAACGGTGGTGTTGTTTTATGACAAGTACAATAGTCGAAAAAACTCTCGCCAGATAAATCCCGAAACGTTAGATACTTGGCAAGAACCTGAAATAAGTCAAAATATTGCGCTTGATTTATTAAAAGCAAAAGCATTAACTGATCAAAGAATCGATGCTTTAGTCGCATTTATGAAAACTTTAACTGACCAACGTTTTGAACATTTAATTGACTAATGAAATAATCAATAGGTTCCAGCATACAGAAGGAAGCTCCATGAGATACGCCATATACTGCGGTTCAAGTTTAGGTAATGATGAGATATATGCCAATAGTGCAAAGCAACTAGCAGAGCACATCGTTAAAAGAAAAAATGATATTGTCTATGGTGGCGCCAGTGTTGGATTGATGGGTATAATTGCAGATAATGTAATGCTTGGCGGGCAGCAAGTTATTGGTGTTATGCCAAAAGCGTTGACAGATAAAGAACTACAACACAGCGGTTTGAGCGAGTTGCATATTGTAAAAACGATGCAGGAGCGAAAAGCTAAAATGGCAGAGCTTGCAGGAAGCTTTATAGCCATGCCCGGCGGAGTCGGAACATTAGAAGAAATTTTTGAAGTTTGGACTGCAGGGCAGTTAGGGTTTCATCAAAAGGCATGTGCTTTTTACAATGTAAATGGCTATTTTGATGAATTACTTGCGTTTACTGAGACTATGGTCAAAAGAGGGTTTATGCAAGAAACTTACCTTGAAAAGCTGATAGTAAGCGACGATGCCGGCATTTTGCTAGAGGAAATTGCCGCTTATTGCGCACCTAAAAGTAAATGGGATTAATTAGTTTCCATCCAGTAACAGCCGCCTACTGCGAACGTTTCACTCATTCAATCTGAACACCACTAGATTTAGTTATTTGGAATAACCAAACGCCCGCATCGAGTAGTGTCCATCTTGAACGATTGAACCGCTCTCGCTATGGCCGTGTTTCTGGATGAAAACTCACGAGGAAATATAGCTAATCCCTAATTTAGCCCATAGATTGCATAGCGTTGATAATTGCTTTCACGCCATTGGTTCTGGAAGGGCTCAAATATTGACTGAGCTTAAGCTGTTTTAAGAATGCATCAATATCCGCTGTTGCCAGCTCTTCACAGATTATAAGTAAGACCAGTAAGCCTCTCATAATACGGGCATCGGACCAAGCGAGATAAATTAGCTGCTCATCCGTATTAACGGCTTTGAGCCAAACGCCAGATTCACATTGTTGCAGCTGATATTGTTCACAAATAAGCGCTTGCGATGGCGCTGGAAGTAGATCAGCTAAACTCAGTAGATATTGAAAGCGTTGCTGCCAATTAGTAGCGTCAGATAAAGTGCTGATAACATCTTGGCTTACTGGGTACCCTGTACAGGGATGAAAATCATTTGGCTGCAGGTTAGTTTCTACTGGATTATCAGCTGCCAATATATCAATACTTAATTGTAAAGCGTGCAGGAAAGTATCAATTTCTTGGGCCGTATTATAAAAGCTAATGGAGACGCGCAAAGTGCCTTCAATATTTAAAGACTCCATCAAAGGCATCGCGCAGTGGTGGCCGCTTCTTAGAGCAATTCCTTCTTGATCTAAAAGGGCGGAGATATCTTGATGGTGAATATCTTTTATCGTAAAAGAAATAACGCCCGCGTTATTGTTTCGTGGTGAATACATCTGCACATCTTTTATCAAAACAAGAGCGTCGTACAACTGATGGAGTAATTGTTGCTCATGAGCCCGAACGGCCTCTCTATCTAAAGTATTGAGGTAATTAAGAGCGGCCTCCAGTGCGATAGCGTTAGCAATGGGAGGTGTGCCTGCTTCAAATTTAAACGGTAAAGCATTAAAGCTGGTACCGCTAAAACTCACGTTACGAATCATTTCCCCGCCGCTTTGCCAGACAGGCATAGCTTCAAGCAGTGCACTTTTACCCCAAAGTACGCCGATTCCCGTAGGACCAAAGCACTTGTGCCCTGAAAAGCAATAAAAATCACAACCTAGCTGCTGTACATCAATTTTGAGATGTCCGATAGCTTGAGCACCATCAACAAGGGTTAGCGCACCGACTTTCTTTGCGCTCTCTATCATGTTTTTAATGGGGTGTATGGTACCTAGTGCATTAGATACATGGCCAAGAGCCACAATTTTAGGGCGATGCTGCTGCAGCAATTTGTCATATACATCTTGATCAATACTTAAATCAGGGTTGAGCGCAATAGGGATAACCTTGGCGCCTTTAGTGATCGCTATTTGTTGCCAGGGAACGATGTTCGCATGATGCTCACTCACACTCACTAAAACACTGTCACCAGCAGATAAATGCTGTGTTCCCAGCGAGTACGCCACTAAATTAATCGCCTCAGTAGTGCCTTTGCACCAAATGATTTCGCAAGTGTTGGGCGCGTTAATAAACTGAGCGACTGTGACTCTCGCTTGTTCAAATTGTGCAGTAGCTGTATTTGATAGGGTGTGCGCCCCGCGATGAACATTTGCATTAGCGAGCTTATAAAACTGATTAAGTTTGTCTAATACTGCTCTAGGCTTTTGTGTTGTCGCGGCATTATCAAGATATATCAGCGGCTTAGAGTTTATTCTTAAAGACAATATTGGAAAGTCTTTGCGGATCTTAGCGACGTTAAATATTGTCATGTTAAGCATTGCTGCCTTTGCGCTCAGGATGCCTTGCGTACTGACCGCCCCAACGTGCGTACATCATCGCACTGATAAAGAGTACAGTGATCACCAAAGAGTTGAAGATTCCGTACCATTTAGTGCTCACAACGGTGGTCGCTGCTAGCACTGCTTCATTAAAGTATAAAATGAGCAGGAAGCACAGCCAAGCATGTCCTCGCGGACTACCAGTCTGAATGACTTTGATAAAAGCAGCCAAAGGTAAAAAATGTAATAACCAAATTACCCAAGGGTTAGCAGTGTTAACCGGGTGAATGACTAAATACCAAGCACTCAAACTTATCAGTAGTGTGAAGTAGCAGACGGCACTGAGGTATCTGCATAGTTTTACTCTGGGTAATAAGAAGCTAACAGGTGGAAGAACTTTGGCTTTTAAACTCATGTACGTACTCATTAAAAGATTAACTAAAGGTTTTGGCAAAAAAGTGGTTATTGATTAACCGCTTGCAAGCAGTTTTATAGCCAGCTTAGCAATTCGATGCCCTTGGGTTTTACACAAATTGATCTCATTAGTATCGAGCGCTCTGTCGCTGTCTTTGCCTGCCAAGTGGGTAGCCCCATAAGGCGTCCCGCCCGTTTGGGTCTGCAATAATTCATTGGCACTGTAAGGAATACCTGTCAGTAACATGCCGTGATGGAACAGCGGTAGCATCATCGAAAGTAGAGTGCTTTCTTGGCCGCCATGCAAACTAGAGCTCGCGCTAAAAACACCGGCAGGTTTGCCGATAAGCGCACCAGACATCCAGCTACTAGAAGAATTATCCAGAAAGAACTTCATAGCCGCGGCCATGTTACCAAAATGAGTAGGGCTTCCTAAAACTAATCCGCTGCAATTGGCGAGCTCTTCCTGTGTGCAATAGATAGCACCAGTATCAGGCACCTTAGGCATACTCGTCTCACAATTACTTGAAATATCAGGCACAGTGCGAACCAAGGCTTGTATGCCTGCAGTCTCAATACCTAGTGCTATATGTTTCGCCATTTGTTCGATCGATCCATGACGAGAGTAGTAAAGTACCAGTACGTAGGGGGATTGGTTAATGCTCATATTATCTATAGAATCTCTAAGACCGATTCAGGTGGGCGGCCAATACGCGCTTTATCGCCATTAATGACAATCGGGCGCTCAATTAATTTAGGAGAGGCTGTCATTGCTGCAATAATTTGATCATGCTCACTGCTAAGGTTGAGCCCATGTTCATTATATTCTGCTTCTTTAACACGTAATAATTGGTGTGCATTGATATGTAAAGCTTTGAGTACTTGTTCAAGTTCAATCGCAGAAGGGGGCTGCTTTAAGTACTCAATCACTTCTGGCTCAATCCCTTGTTGTTTAATTAATTCAAGAGTTTGTCTTGATTTTGAACAGCGCGGGTTGTGGAAAATTTTAACTTGGCTCACAATAGATGCTCTCATTAATGTTGTATATTGAAAAACTAAATCTTAATCACTGTTACAACGGCGACTAAACTCGCCATTGTTTTTGTAAAGTTATTGTACCTAGTAATTTGTACCTAGGAAATAACGATGGGTAATAAATAGCTGCACACGCGAGTATTTCCCAGACTTTCATTTTAAGGAAATTATGATTAATAAATATATTGTTAATAGCATTTATTTTTTAAAGACGTTAGTGGGGCAATTTATAGCCAATGGCGGCATAGTCAATGCCTCAGCTTTAACCTATACGACGTTATTTGCAGTCGTACCTTTGATGACCGTCACTTACTCCGTACTTGCATTAGTCCCTTCATTTCAAGATGTGGGGACATCAGTGCAAGATTGGGTATTCTCAAATTTTGTGCCAGCAACAGGGGAGGTTGTACAGAAAAATTTACAAGACTTCACGGCTAAGGCGCGAAAATTGACCGCCGTTGGAGCAATATTCTTATTTGTCACCTCTGTAATGATGATGAAAAATATAGAGGCGGCCTTTAATCGGATTTGGCGGGTAAAACAATCGCGCAAAGGCATGTCGAGTTTTCTTCTTTACTGGGCTATTTTGAGTTTAGGACCTATTTTGATCGGGGTTGGCTTGCTCGTTTCATCTTATATAGCCTCTTTGTCATTTGTATCCTCAGCCACAGATATGGTCGGGCGATCTAACTTATTACCGTTGTTACCCATGCTGCTGTCAATCGCTGCGTTTTCGCTGCTGTATTGTGCGGTGCCTAATTGTCGTGTACCGTTCAAAAATGCCTTAATCGGCGCGGTCGTTGTCGCTTTGCTGTTTGAATTCGCCAAGCGTGCTTTTGCCCTGCTCGCTGTGCAGTTCCCCTCTTATGAATTAATTTATGGGGCCTTTGCAGCTGTGCCCTTGTTTTTAGCGTGGATCTTTATCACTTGGATGATTATATTACTCGGCGCAGAACTCACTAGGCTGTTAACGGTATATAACACAAGTACTGCTGGCGGTTTTCAATCGAATCTGCATACGATTATTGGTGTGTTAAGAAAGCTTTGGATAGCGCAGCGACAGGGAGTGACCCTCACTGATGAAATACTTTTGGCCCAAGTTGAAGGTTTAAATCAACAGCGTTGGGATGAATATCAACAATTATTACTCGATGCGCAAATTATCTGTCGTTCTGAGCAAGGCGAATATCTGTTAGCGCGCGACTTAAATGATATGAGCCTCGACCAATTGCGCCATTATTTGCCCTGGCCTTTACCAAAGCCTGTAGTTGATGTAAATAATACTCATGCTAAATTGGAGCCTTGGATAATACTGTTTGATGAGAAACTCATGACATTACAAAATCGGCAAGAGGAAATACTCAATGCCAAGGTTCAAAGCTTATTTGTGACAGAAAAAGTGAATTAAAATTTGGCATTGATGTTTGTTTATGAATGCTTGTTGAGCCGAGTTCTGTGTGTAAAAATTAAACAAAAGCATTTGTAGGCAGTGATAGCAGCATAGGGAACTCACTGTTTTTAAATTGCGGATCTATTAGGAATACTTCAAAATCATCTGCACTGACCGGCTTACTGTAAAAGAAGCCTTGCACGCTGTCACACGCAGTGTTTGCAATAAAATCTAACTGTTCGGCTGTTTCAACACCTTCTGCGGTAATTTCAAGACGCAGGTTTTTCGCCAGTGAAATGATCGCATTTAAAGTGATCACGTTTTCGGGGTTGTCTGAAATTTTATCGATAAAACAGCGATCAATTTTAAGACGGTTCAACTTTAGCTGGTTGATATAGCCCATTGAGGAATAGCCTGTGCCAAAATCATCTAGCGCAAGCTTGATGCCTAGTTTATTGAGTAAATTTAAACGTTCAATGGCCATGTTGACGTTCTTCATGATGGTTGTTTCTGTGAGTTCTAACTCCAAATACTTAGACTCAAGCTGACTGCTTTTCAAACAATTTATAACGGATGAAACATATTTATCATAACCTAACTGGCGCGCGGACATATTGACTGACATAACAATAGGGTCATAGCCTTGACGTTGCCATTGCTTGTTTTGCTTGCAAGCTTCAAGTAGTACCCAATCGCCAATTTTAGAAATAAGCCCATTCTCTTCTGCTATGGGTATAAAAACATCAGGTGGGACATTCCCCAGCTCTGGATTGTGCCAACGCAATAATGCTTCGGCCCCCGTTAATTTCTGACTAGCTGTATTGATAATAGGTTGATAGACCAGTGAAAATTCTTTGTTTTCAAGCGCTTTTTTTAAATGAGTACGAACACTAAACTTATCCTTAGCTTGTTGATCAAGCTGTTCAGAGAAGAAGCGGTAAGTGTTTTTTCCCTCAGATTTGGCGTGATACATTGCAATGTCTGCCTGTTTAATAAGACCTGTGGCAGTTGTTTCATCTTCTGGATAAACGGCTATGCCAATACTCATGCCTACATAAGCATCGTGGCCGTGAAGAGAGAAAGGCAAGCTTAAAATGGATAACAAACGTTCGGCGAGAGCGCCAATACTGGTAGGGTCATCGATAGCCCCTAGCAGGATAATGAACTCATCTCCTGATATTCGAGATAAACTGCTGTCATCTCTAAGCTCAGATGTGATTCGTTTTGAAAATTGAATTAATAATTCATCTCCGTAAGGGTGACCGTAGCTATCATTAATCTCTTTGAAATTGTCTAGATCAATAAAAAGGACAGCTGCTTTGTTTTTGGAACGCTCAGCTTGGCTCAAGCGTTGGTTAAGATGTTCATTGCATAGTTCTCTATTGGCTAAACCTGTTAGACCATCATAAAAAGCCAGCTTCTTGATTTTATTCTCAACGTCAATACGGCGGCTTATTTCATTTTGTAAGTATTTATTTTTACGTAAATTAAAGAAAATTAAAATTAGAGGTGTGCTCATTAGTAGTAGAAAAAACTCATCTACTTCAAAATGCTCATATTGGCGCGTGAAAGTGATCAGGGATTCAAAAACATCGTATTTTTGAAAACAGTACAATAGGCCCGTGCAAGTCAGTACGATATATATTCTATCTTTTGATACTGGCGTCAATTTATTGAAAGAGCCATAAATATTGGCTATAAAAAACACAACCTTTTCCATAAAAAATCCATTTTTATTCTTTAACAGCCTAAGGAAGCAGCTAACAAGTCCAAGACGCCCCTAACGCACTTGATGGTTGTGATTGAAGTAATAGTTACAGGCGGGTTAGTTGCCCCGCGAAAACCATTAACAAAGAGCACGAACTATCCTGTACGACCCTAAGAGTGCTTACGTTCTATATGAAAGCTAAGCGACCAACAGAGATGAAATCTTGTTTCATCTATTTCCATTGTCAGAACGCGCATAAAGGACGGGTCATTCATTTTGAACTCTTGCGCGGAATTAACCGCTTAGTCATCCACAGGGAATATTTGGGGACTTATTTGCTACTTTCTAACTCACTATGCTGGTTGAAGTTGATATTTGAAACAGTGCACAGAATAAGTTAGCTGCATGCTTAAATAGGCACTAGAAACATCAAGAATATAGAAAAATATTTAACCACATTTATATAATAAATTCAACAATGTACGGGAGCGCAGTAAAGCGTCACATTAAAGCAACACTCTTGTTCTTTTTTTATGTGAAAGATTAAGAAAACTATTTATGTGTAGCCTCAGAGGAGTCATCATTCGATTAAACTTACCTTTAATTACATAATTCCAATAGAAATAAATTAAACTATTTTTTGAATTGATTTAAAATAAATTAATTATTGCAATAATCTGAATCTCTTTAGGTTTTATAGACTTACTAAACGAATTTGGCGAGCAGTAAAAGCTACATTGGTTAATGTTTTTCTATGTAAGATTCAATTAACTTTCAACTGTTGTTGAGATAAATCTCTGTGTTTAGGTGCTTTTAATGTCTGATATCTATGTCCGCTCGCTTTCAATCTATCCTTTAAAGTCTGCTGCACCTGTTGTGTGCGATAGTCTAGAAATGACATCCACTGGCCCCGTAGGTGATAGGCAATTCATGCTGACTAAAATGGATGGCAGTTTTGTAACAGGCAGAACGCACCCTAAAATAACCAGTATTAACAGTGAGTATCAAGACCAAAAGCTAGTGCTGACACATCCAAGCTGTCAGAGCTTAACGCTAAATGTGGCTGATTGTATAAATGAATATGTCGATACCGTTGTTTGGGGCACAAAAATAACAGCGCAGCGCTGTACTGAACAAGCAGATCAATGGGTAAGTGAATTACTCGGCGAGCCTCTTCGAATACTTTATTTTTCTAAAGACACTGAACGTCGTGTTGTAGGGCACCCTGAATTCAGTGTCGGTTTTGCGGATGGATTTCCTCTACTGATAACGAATGAAGCTTCATTAGATCATCTGAACCAACGTTTGTTAGCAGATGTCAGTATGCAAAACTTTCGATCGAATATTGTTATAAGTGCTCCTAGTGCGTGGCAAGAAGATGGCTGGGCTAAAATACGCATAGGAGAGGTTGTTTTTGATTTAGTAAAACCCTGCGGGCGCTGTATTTTCACCACCGTCGATCCCGCAACAGCAACCTTAGATGCTCAATTAGAACCCCTAAACACCCTAAGTAGTTACCGTAAAGACCCACAAGGTAGTGATGTCATTTTTGGTGAAAATATGCTGCCGCTTAATAGCGGTGTGATAAGAGTTGGCGATAAAGTAGAAGTTTTACAAACAAAAGCGCCACCAAAATACATAGATAACTGGAATCAGGATAAAAGGCGTTTAACCACTCAGCTTTCTCAAGCACAAGTCACGCAATTAGAAAAAAAACTCTATTTACGATGCGTTGATATTATAGATGAGACGGCTGATGTAAAAACCTTTACTTTTGTCTGTGATCCAATAACGAGGCTTTCGTACTTCCCAGGCCAGTTTATAACGATTCATCCCACAGTTGATAACATTGCCCATAATCGCTGCTATACACTTTCATCGAGCCCATCGCGTCCTGATACAATATCAATTACGGTTAAACGCGTAGAAAACGGAATAGTTTCCAACTATTTACATGATTATTTTAGTGTAGGGTCTAGTATTCAATGCACGCCTCCAGCGGGTGTGTTTTATCTGCATGCTAAAGTAAAGCCTAAGATTCTATTACTCAGTGCAGGCTCAGGTATAACTCCCATGTTATCGATGCTTAGATTTATCGTTGATACATCACAATCTATTGATGTGCATTTTCATTACAGTGCCAAAACTGCGGCGGATTTAATTGGCTTTGATGAACTTGTATTAATGCGCAAACGTTTCAAACGCTTGCAGGTTACAGTTAATTTTAGTGCGCAACAAAGTACGGAACTTGAAAGTATAAACACTAGCTTCGGGCGACTAACGAGCGAGATGATAGTAGAACACTGCGCCGATTACTTACAGCGTGATGTCTTTGTTTGTGGCCCTGATGGATTTATGAAAAATACTGCAGCGGCTTTAAAGAGCATTGGTTTGCCCGATGAGCAATATGATCAAGAAAGTTTTAGTATTGACAGTGTTGAACAAAGTGATGAGCAAGTACAAAGTTATAAAGTACGCTTTAGTACCAGTGATATTGAAGTGGTTGTTAGCTCTGATCAAAATATAATAGAGGCTGCTGAAGATGCCGGTATCTATCCTGATCACAGCTGCTTAGCCGGTGTGTGCGGAAGCTGTATTGCGCAGTTAGTCAGCGGTGATATACACGCGCCCAATGCAAAAGCATTAGATGAAGAAGATATAGAGCAAGGGCTATTTTTGCCTTGCTGTAGTTTTGCACGCTCTGATTTAGTAGTAGACCTTTAAATACGGCGATTCAATAAAATAACTGTCCGGTTTAAACAACCGGACTTGTTTAAACCTAAAGAGTTAAGACTAAAGAATTAATTCTAAATGACTATCCGCTAGAAAAATGGTCGTAGATGAAGCTATTCACTCGTTTAAGATGAGCGCTACAAAGTGCTGACTTTGGGTATTTAAAACAACAAAATTTACTTTTCTTGTAACGATCGGTTAAGGCATACCAGCTCTAACTCATTAATTTGTTGTAGGTTTGTTTTTTACGACTATCACAACTCCAATCACCGTGAGCAAAGCGCCCAATATGGCGTACACACCGAGCTTTTCATCAAATAATAGCCACGTTTGAAACACGGCAACAGGCGTTACCAAATAGAAATAGCTCGTCACTTTCGCCACTTCTCCTTCTCTGATCATATACAAAAGCAATAAGATAGCGAGAACCGATAAGCCAAATACTAACCAGGACATTGCACCGATGAGTTCCCAGCTATAAATAACCACTTGTTGCTCAGTGGTAATGGTTAAAATGCCAACAACGAATAACGCGCCGATATATTGAAAAAAGGAGCCGCTAAGCAGCGGAGTATGACTGGCAAGTTGTTTTTGTAGTAGGGTACCTATCGAGATGCTGAACAGTGCAATAATGCATGCAATTAAACCTAACATACTGATGCTGCCAGTGTGCAATGTAAATTTTTCGGCAATAACTAAGCAGATGCCGACAAACCCTAAGATTAATCCAATGCTTTGTTTTGTATTAACAGGTTCTGCCAAAAACAACTTGCCGATAATGCTGGTCATTATAGGCTGTAGCCCAACTACAATAGCAGCGACTCCTGCAGGAACACCTTCTTTAATAGCAAAAAACACTCCCGCTAGGTAAGCACCGTGTATTAATGTGCCAATTAATATCTGTTGGCTAGCTTGCTTCATGTCTAACCATTTAGATCTATAAAAATTTACCAGCGCGAAAAAGATCAGCAAAACGAACAAAAAACGGATAAACAGCATGAAAAAGGGTTCAATATAAGGCAAACCGTATTTGGCACCTATAAACCCAGTGCTCCAGAGCCAGACAAAAATAAAAGGTGCAACTTTAGCGAACTGGAAAGGCATGGGTTAATTCCGGTAAAGGTTCTGCTTAAGAACGGTATTAAAAGTATTTATTAAGGCTTGATTGTTGGAGTTTTTACTAGAGATAACCTTAAACTCGTTGGTGTAACCGTATTTTTCAACCAAGATTGGTTTTAATTGACGAGATAACCCCCATTGCTCAACCAGTTGTTCTGGTAAGAACCCTAAATAGTGACCACTAAGTATTAATGACATTCTAGCCTCCTGATGGTGCGCGCGGCTGACTATATTCCATTTCTTCATATCTAAGTGTGGTTCTTGGCCAGCCCTAAGTCTTGGTGATTCAACAAATTTAAAAGATGACAATTCAGTACGGTCTAACTGTTTAGGGGTTAAGTGGTAAAGAGGGTGTTGCTGGGCACAATACAACAGCATTTGCTCGCTAAACAGACTTTCGCTGTTAAGTTGATCGTAATTTTGTAATGGGACGGTAATCCCGATATCAGCACGGTTATCACCTATAGCGCTCAGTATTGAATTAGACTCCATGACACTGACGTTAATATTGACATCCGGCGCAATGCATAAAAAATCGTCTATTGCTTTTACGATGCAATAATTAGCTTGGCCTAATGTATGCTCTGCACAAATTAAATGTAGTTCACCCATTAGCTCTTGATGGGAGTCATTAATAGTATTACGAAATTTTTGTAAGGCTGACATTAATTCGAGGGCGGCATCGTAAACCAGTTGTCCTTGTGGAGTCACTACAAACCCTTTTCTTCCTCGCTCACACAAGCGCATGCCTAATCGTTTTTCTAGTTCAGATAAATAATTAGAGATAGTGGAGTTGGCAAGATTGAGCTGAGCTTCAGCAGCTGTTACGCCTTTGGCATCCACTACTGTTTTAAAAATTCGCAGCAACTTAATATCAATATCTGCAAGTTGCCCGCTTAATGCTGCTTTTTTAAATCCCATTTGAGTTCTCGTTAATACATTCGTATTTTCAATTGTAACACCATTAAAAGCATTATATAAACAATAGTAAAAAAGGATTATAACTGCAGCAAATTTGCTACTTACAAAAAATCAAAACAGCAGTGTTCAGTCACATTGGAGAAAATAATGACACAAGCATTAATCGATCAACTTTCAGATACTCGTCTTTTAAAGTCTCAAGCCTATATTGGCGGGGATTGGGTAGATGCAAACAGTGGCGCTACATTTGATGTCGTAGATCCCGCTACGCAAATGGTGATTGCAAACGTTGCCGACCTAGGCGCTGAACAAACCTCACAAGCGATTGAAATTGCAGATAAAGCAATGCGAGAATGGCGCGCACAACCGGCAAAGTTACGCTGCGAAGTACTAGAGCGCTGGCACCAGCTAATTATTGAAAATACAGAAGACCTAGCCATTATAATGAGTGCCGAGCAAGGTAAAACTTTAATTGAATCACGCGGTGAAATTGGATATAGCGCGTCATTTATTAAATGGTTTGCTGAAGAAGGTAAACGTATTTACGGTGATGTTATCCCGCATGCTCAAAATGATCGCCGTGCAATTACGATCAAACAGGCTATCGGTGTAGTTGCCGCTATCACTCCTTGGAATTTTCCAAGTGCGATGATCACGCGAAAAGTAGGACCAGCATTAGCCGTTGGTTGCTCTGTGGTTTTAAAGCCAGCGGCTGAAACGCCATTATCGGCATTGGCCTTAGCGGAGCTTGCACAAAGAGCGGGGTTACCTGCTGGTTTACTTAATATAGTGCCTGGTACAGATGCTGTCGCTATTGGTGGTGAGCTTACGTCTAACCCTAAAGTTAAAAAGCTTACCTTTACCGGTTCTACTCCGGTAGGAAAACTGCTAATGGGGCAATGTGCTAGTACTGTTAAACGCACTTCAATGGAGCTTGGCGGTAATGCGCCAGTCATCATATTTGATGATGCCGACCTTGATCTGGTGATGCCGGGTATTATAAATGCAAAATTTAGAAACAGCGGACAAACCTGTATTAGCGCCAATAGAATTTTCGTTCAAAAAGGTATTCGACAAGCGTTTGTTGAAAGGCTGAGCGCTGCTGCTAGCACTTTTAATTTTGGCTCATACACTGAAACAGAAAGTACGCACGGCCCTTTAATTACGCAGACAGCAGTTAATAATGTTGATGCTAAAGTCAAAAAAGCGGTATCAGAAGGTGCGAAAGTCGTGTGCGGCGCGGATCCAAAAGAAAGCCAGGGATATTTCTATCCAGCAACCATTCTTACGGACTTAAACGATAGCATGAATATTTTTAACGAAGAAATATTTGGTCCCGTTGCCGCTATTTTTGATTTTGACACTGAGCAACAGGCTATAGACATGTCAAATGATACGCCTTTTGGCTTAGCAGCTTATATCTATACGGAAAGTATGCGTCGCTCGTGGCGTGTATCAGA
>Ga0209395_1001219_pt1 | contig 36604 bp, 27 predicted proteins | sample GOMGulsemesocosm_3_FD_184635 | JGI IMG/M metagenome (GOLD analysis project Ga0209395, IMG submission 184635) | Methane-oxidizing microbial communities from mesocosms in the Gulf of Mexico - GOM9D Gulf of Mexico (SPAdes) (version 2) | ecosystem: Environmental > Aquatic > Marine > Cold seeps...
ACTAAGCCAACTGACATACAGATAATCACAAATGTGAATGGTAATGCACCGGCAATAGAAGCCGCTTGCAATGCTTTCAAGGCTTCTTTACCCCCGATTAGCAATATCACCAAGGTCACTAAACCCAGTACAGTACCCCAGATAATACGTTGCTGGACAGGCGGCCTTTTACCAAAGGCCAAAAGTCGACCCAGCACCAATGTGCCTGAATCCGCTGATGTCACAAAGAAGACAACCACGACAACCAAAGCTGCAATCTTAGCCACAGTTGCCACTATTCCGGGTGAGATCACATCGAATGAGGCATACAGTGTGCCAGCATAATCCCAATTGTTTACCGCCGTATTGTAAATCGTCATATCGGCACCGTAAATCGACTCATAAATACCTGCTGAGCCGATTACACCAAACCAAAGCATGGCGACTAACGAGGGGATGACCATAACCCCTAAAACAAATTCACGGATAGTTCGACCACGAGAAATACGCGCTATAAACATGCCAACAAAACCAGACCAAGCAATCCACCAGCCCCAGTAGAAGATAGTCCATCCACCCTGCCAAGTACGCTCATCTGCACTTTTAGCTGTCCATAAAGACATTTCAACTGCACCAGAAATGTATTCACCCAACCCAGTTAATGTACTGGCAATCAAATAATTAGCGTTACTGGCGATTAAGAAATAACCCAAAATAATGATGCAAATCCAAGTATTAAGTTCGGATAGTAATTTAATCCCCTTGGCCACACCTGTCGTCGCCGAGAAGGTTGCCATGACAGTAATTAACAGAATTGAGACTATGGTAACGGTTTGAGATTTTTCGGCCAAAACACCTAAAGAAACCAGACCCGACCCTATTTGCTCTACCCCAAGCCCGAGCGTGGTTGCTATACCGAAAATAGTACCGAATACCGCTAAGATATCGACTGTGTGACCAATAGGCCCATAAATTCTATCGCCAATTAATGGATAAAGTGCGGAACGCATAGACAGGGGAAGCCCCTTTCTAAATGAGAAATACGCCAATGACAAACCAACAATCGCGTACATAGCCCAAGCAACAATACCCCAGTGAAATACCGTCAGCTTTAAACCACTTGATGCGGCGTCAGCAACTAAATTATTGGGAATCGGAAAACCGCTATCGCCCGGCATTAACCCTGCAGCTAGAGCCGCTTGTTTAGCTTCAAAAAATGCAGCTACCGCCACTTTTGCCTCATCCGCGGTAAAGGGATTTCCGCCACTCCAACCACTGCCAAAATGAATAAGCGGCTCCGACATTGAGAAGAACAGCATGCCGGCACCCGTACCGCAGCCAAATAACATTGAGAACCAAGAGAAGTTTGAGAACTCAGGTCGATCACCATCTTTACCAAGCCGAATCTTTCCCGCCTTTGAAAATAAAGCAAAAAGACAGACTAAAAAAGCCATCATCATTACCGCGATATAGTACCAACCTAAGGTTTGCTCTATCCAACTTTTCACACCGATAAACTGCTCACTCGCGGTTTTACCCAGCAGTATGGTATATAAAATAAAAACGATCACCATCACAATGGCCGTTATACCTAATGTTGAGTTAAGGCCTTTAAATATGCCTCTTTTCTCTATGAGTGCATCGAGTTGTTTTTCACTATACATTTAATCACCATTTTTATTTTTATTTGAATCCGTAATGACAGCCGTTAATCAGGTTTGGCATTATTGCTGTGCAACCTTCCCGATGTTTGATATTCGCCTAAGTCAATAACGGTGCTTTGCGTCGTTCAATTGTTAGAAGAATAGATCTCCTTGGTTTTAGTTAGGGCTTGCCTACATCCAATACAAACTGCTGCATTAAATACAAACCGCCGTCATAAATAGCTCTCAAATAAAATATAATATTCAGTGTTTTAAATATAACGGATTCTTTCTATACGTATGATCGATATCAATGATTGAAAATAGATTTTAATGTATGGATTAAGCTGAAATTGTCTGTATTACGATATTCATTGACGCTTAGCGAATAGAAGATTTTAAATCAGCAATGAAGGATTTTTATTAATGATTGAATCAATAAGCTTGCGAGAATTAAAATACGAAATAAAGGTTAATTTTTCTCTCTAATCTCATATTTCAGGATTTTTTCCATACACTGAAGTCGTTTGACTTATTCACAACCCCTAAGCCCCCCAAAATATATAAACGGATAATCATTTGATACAAGGCATTGTCTTTCAGTGGCGCTATCCCTATATAAAAATTTCTCATTTTGTTCTTACTGTATTTCGTCACTCTAGATCACTCAAAAAAAGTCTGATTTGTCATAGTGCCTTATTGCTTAAACATAAAAACACTCATTAACCTATTGATAAATAGGTACTTTATATTCATAAAACTATCACCTAGCTGGCGGTGATAGGCGTTTTACAAGCCGGTACCAGCTCGAAATAGGCTCAACATAAGGAAAGGCCGATCGTCATCCGAGGATTAAATAAATAGCTTTTATACAAAATAAACGATTTACTATCATAGAAATCATGAATTATAAATTGCTATACAATCTATATAATTAATACAAATGTTTTATATAAGTAATCTATATAAGTGATCATTTGTAAAATGTTATATCCGTAATAGAGAGAAGGTTATGAACCATGTTCAACTAGAAACTTTTTTGAGTGTTGCTAACAGCAGAAACTTTAACCGGAGCGCAGAGAGCCTTTGCATCACACAATCAGCGGTCAGCACTCGAATCAAAAATCTAGAGGATACCTTGGGAGTGGAGCTATTTTATCGTGGCCGCTTTGGTGCTGAGTTAACGAGCTCTGGTGTTAAGTTTCAACAGTATGCGGTGCAGATATGCGATATTTGGCGACACGCACAGCAAGAATTGGCCTTACCGCGCGGCTTTGAAGGGGTATTACGACTGGCAACTCAGTTCAGTGTCTGGGATAAATTCATGAACAACTGGATCTTAGATATGCGTGAGCGATACCCTAATATCGCCCTGCATATAGAAGCCGATTATTCCATGAGAATGATGGAACAGATAGTCGAGAATATGCTGGATATAGCGGTTATGTACCAACCTCGTATTCTGCTAGATATTGAAATTATCAAGTTGTTTGATGATGAGTTTGTTTTGATTTCTACGTCGCCATCTAGTCTAGAGAATCTCAACAAAGACAAGTATATCTATATCGGCTGGTGCCCAGGATTTCACAGCGCCCATGCAGAACAAGTACCCTCCCTCAAAGCGAGAGGCGTAACCATGGGGTTAGGCACCATGGCGATAGAGTATTTAAAAGAAAAGGGAGGATCAGTTTATTTACAGGCCTGGCATGCGAAAGAGCTGATTGATAGCGGTACGTTTCATTTAGTTGAGAATGCCCCCACCATATTGCAACCGGTTTATGCCGTCTATCGTAAAGGAGCAGAGAAAAATGAGCTACATGATAGTGCCATCAAAAGCTTGTTGTCCCTTGCCTCCGAGGCTGAATAACTGTCGTTACTCTCTATCATGCTGTGCTTAAATTTTTAAATACAGAGGCAAGATGAAAGCGAAGATAGCGCACTTTTAACCTAGAAATAGCCTGACATTGTTAGATGCCTCTAGGGGCATTATTTCAATCAGTGACGTAATTTGGGCAGGCTTGAATCTGACGCTTTGTTTACTTTCTTGAGCAAGATGAGTAAACGCTAGATGACTTAAGGGACAGTGTTAATTAACACACTCATGGCATGGAAGTTCAAAACCATTGGATCAAGGTTATTTGAATTATCAATTGTTGCTTGGACTCTGGTGTTAGGCGATTGATAGTTTTCAATATCTAAATTACTCATACCTAGCGAGCTAAAACCCGCAATAACATGCCAATATCCCTCTAAGCCAACGGTCTCAGAGTAAGACTTACAAAGCTCCTGAATGAGGCTTGCCGCAACAGAATAATCCATCATTGCCATGGTAATATTTTGTTTATTAAAATCATAAATAGCCATGCTCCAAACAATACCAGGAATACCTTTTTCACTATCTAATTTCGTAATTTCAGCCATTAAATCTGGCTGTTCATTAACGATTAAAAGTTCCTTCTTATAGTCTGACGCTAACATAGTAGATTACCTAATAGAGAAATTAACCAAACCGAACACAATATTCATTATTTATTAAAGCTTATCAAATAGATACCAAGCAAGCTCATTGCTAAAGAATAGTAAAACACCGAATCTTTACCCTTAACATGTCAAAAGTAAACGTTTATTTTGCTTTGCTTAGGTTTAACAAGATTAAGAGCAGAATAAGCACTTATCCAGTACTCTATCCCTTCATCTGAGTACTGGAAACAGGAAAGCGTGAAAAACTGCTATTTATTCATAGTTATCAAAGATAAGTTTAATAGATGTGATATTTGACAAGGAAGACGGGGGAGAGATTAGCGCTTGTTACTCACTAACCCATTACTTTCAAGCTAACTAACTTGAAGGTAAGGATTTATTATGCAAAACAATCCATCTAAAGATGTCGTCTGAAGTCATGGGTTTTGCGATATAATAACCTTGTCCAAAATGACAGCCCATATTAATCAAGGCCTCTTCATGCGCTTTTGACTCTACGCCTTCGGCCACTATACGATAACCCAGCACGTTGCTTAAATTAACGACACTTTCAATAATCACTTTATCCACATCATTTTCAAGTATGTTTTTAACAAAACTCTGATCAATTTTAACCACATCTAAGGGCAGCTGTTTCAAGTAACTTAAAGAAGAATAGCCTGTTCCAAAATCATCCAGCGCTATACTAATGCCAAACTCTCGGCAACGATTAAGGGTATTTATCGCCGCATTAACATCTCTAATTGAAACGGTTTCTAGCACTTCCAGCTCTATTAACTCTGGATTAACATTTGGCATACTTTCGATCAAGGCACTAAGACTCTCAATAAAGTCATAATGCAAAAGATGATGCGCTGAAATATTAATACTAACTTTTAATTTTATGTTTTGCTTTCGCCATTCACTCTGCTGTTGAATGGCGGTTTTTAATACCCACTCTCCGATGGTCACACCAAGGGTCGAATGCTCAAGAGCTTCAAAAAAACTATTTGGATAGAGCAAACCTTGCTGAGGGTTTTGCCAACGTATAAGGGCTTCTACACCAATAATTTCTTTTGTGATCAAATCTATTTTTGGCTGATAATGCAATAAAAACTCATTATTATTAATACCGAACTCCACCTCCTTCATGACTTCTCGACAATGCTGTAATTTATGTTCTTCATCGAGATCAAAAAATACAACTTTATTGCGCCCTGAGTTTTTTGCAAGATACATGGATTGATCCGCTCGGCGTAATAAGGTCTCAGGGTCTACGGCATCTTGATCAATAAAGACGGCACCGATACTGGCAGAAATACGTAGATATTGTTCATTATTCACATCAAAGGGAGCGCTTAGGATAATCAAGACTCTTTTGAGAATGATCTCAGCCTCCTCTTGGCTATCCACTTTATTCAGTATTAAAGCAAACTCATCACCGCCGACTCGGGCAATGGTATCTTTTAAATTTAATACCATGGCAATTCTTGAAGCGACCTCTTTTAATACAAGGTCCCCGGCCTCATGGCCATAACTATCATTAATAGGCTTAAAGCTATCTAGGTCAATAAATGCGACCGCAGATAAAGGTTGATTTGGATTAAAGCTGCTAACGGCAAGGTTTAAACGATCTATGAGTAGATGGCGGCTCACTAACCCTGTGAGGGCATCATAGTGGGCTAGTTTATGAAGTTTCTTTTCTAACTTTGATCGATTAACCGCACTTAAAATTGCATTTAATAATAAGGGAGACTTTAACTGACTTTTTACGAGGTAATCACTCGCCCCTAAACGCATGGCTTCTGCAGCTACTTTTTCATCACCCAAACCGGTAATCATGATGACAGCACACTGCTTACCCATATTCTTTCGGATATCACTTAATAACGACAAGCCATCAACCGCTCCCAGACGGTAGTCGACAATAACGCAATCATAATCAAAGTTATTTAAATACGAAATGGAGTCTTGAGCTGAGTTTGCTTCATTGATATCGACATCAATGTCTGACGATGTAATCATGCGGCGAATGCGCTCTCTATCGACATCATCGTCATCGACAACTAATAGTTTAATTTCATCTTCCATAATTATGTCATCCAGTACACGACGCTATAGGCGATTTAACTCTATAGCATCCTTATAGGCCTCTAATAAGGTAGCAAGTTTCGCAAATTGCGGCCCTACTGATGACTTGACCATATAACCTGCAACTTGATTGTCATAAGCTTTCGCTTTATCACTATCGTTATCAGATGTGGTTAATATAAAAATAACAACGCCATTCAATCTTTCATCATTTCGAACCTGCTCCAAAAACTCAAAGCCATTCATGACAGGCATATTTAAATCAAGTAACACAACAAAGGGACTTGTAATCTTTGTTTTAGGGTCTTCATATCTAAGAATGTCTAAAGCCTTTTTACCATTCTCTGCAATAACAACATTAATCTGAGTATTCGTTTTTCTAAGTCCTCGAATAACGGACTCAGCGGCAACATCGTCGTCTTCAACTAGCAAAATACTGAAGTTATTAATCATGAGTATCTGTCCTTATAAATCGGGGCCACCAAACATGAAACGTCACCCCTTTTTGAGGCGAATTCAATTCAACACTGACTCGACCACCATGGGTTTCGGCTAAGCGTCGACTGACAGACAAACCAATACCTGAACCTTGGCGGTCAGCAGATGAAACGGTCTGAAATAATTTAAAAATACGACCCATTGCACTTTCTGGAATGCCAGGCCCATCATCACTCACACTAAAGTGACACATGTTATTCTCGGCTTTACATTTAATTAATATACGCCCCTCTTCTCTGTCATGATGCTTTATGGCATTACTAATCAAGTTTCGTAAAATAGTTTCCAAAGGCGTTGCAACACAAACCAGTTGTTTTAGGTCTATTCGTCTTTCTAGGGTAAAGCCAGAGGGAGGTTGCACCAGTTCAAGCACATCATCAAACATTTGATTTATATTAATATCTTTTGTTTTTGTGATTGCTTTCCCTGCACGTGCATAACGTAATAAATTATCAATTAGCTGTTCCATTCGTTTAATACGAATCGCAATTCGATCAATATTACGTGTAATTGATTCAGCAGGATCTGGCTCAAGGTCTTCTTTAACCCATTCAAGTAAGTCCGCTATCCCCCGTAAAGGCGAGCGTAAGTCATGAGACGCAACATAGGTGAACTCTTCTAGATTGGTATTGGTCTCTTTTAAATCCATCTCCATACGTTTACGTTCTGTTATATCCGTTAAGGTTACCAATACCATACCAGTCGTTTCGCCATCCTCAATAGGGCTTAGACCTATTTCAACAGGAAACTCCTTACCATTTTTATGTAATGCGGTTAGATCTCTGCCTATTCCCATAACTCGCTTAGTAGGGGCGTTAATATAAGTTTGTCTTAAATTTAAGTGATTATTACGGTAGCGTTCAGGAAGCAGCATTTCCACTTTTTTGCCAATTAATTCAGATTTTCGGTAACCAAAGCTTTTTGTTAAGGATGGGTTAGTAAATTTTATTTCACCTTCAGCGTCTATGATTAAAACACCATGAGGCGATGCATTAATTGATTGCTGGAACATGAGATTTGCTTTAATACGAGGGCTAATATCGATTAATGTAATCAACACCCAAGAGGTCCCATTCGTGTTTATGGGGTTTAAGCCAATTTCAATGGGAATTTTTTTTCCATCCTTACGAAGAGCGTATAACTCCTGCCCTGCCCCCATCCTTCTTTTTTTCGGATCAGCAAAAAAACGACTCATTAAGTTATGATGATTTTCACGAAATTCAGTGGGTAGTAGATGCTCTACAGTGTTGTTTTTTAACTCTTTATTTGTATAACCTAGGGTAGCTTCCATTTCAGCATTCGCATGAATAATAAAGCCTTCATTATCAATTAACATGGCCCCAACGGGTATGTAGCTCACTAGTTGATTCAGATGCCTTTCATCCAAAACATCACGATTCATATTTGATAAGACAAAGTGCTCTTCTTTATTCAACTCATCCATAAGATTAGATTCCAACTGATATATGTCATGTAAATGTATAGTCATAAGAGACGATTAATACAAATTCCACTTACTGATTTAAAACGAGTGTGTACCGTGAATTAACGAGCCTAAGGAAAGAGTCATTCAGGTGAATTGATTTTCACCTTATAAAAATGAACCAGTTTATAAATTTCAGTTTTAGACTATCTTTTATCCATAGCTGGTTAATTTAAAGATGAATTTGAATGATTAAATTAGCTGAAACAGGCCATTTTATGGAGTGAAAAAATGAAGTGTTTTTTAAGTTTGTTGATCGCATTTGCCCTGACTATTAGCAACCAAATACAGGCTCAAACCGTCACCATGACAACCACAGATTGGGCGCCTTTTTATGGCTCTAAATTAGATGATGGGGGCTTTCTATCTGTGATCGCCTCTGAATCATTAAAAGCATCAGGTTATGAAAGTAATCTTGAGTTTACCAGTTGGGCTAATGCTTTGGAGCTGGTTAAAACAGGCGATAAAGATATCTTATTGGGGGCTTATTTTTCAGAAGAAAGAGGCAAGTACTATCACTTTTCTTTGCCTATTTATTCTGCATTAACTGGCATTATCAAAAAGGAAGGCTTACCACTGGATTTCTATAATTCCTTTGAAATGTTAGATGAATATAAAATAGGTAAAATAGACAAGTCCGTTGTCGGCAAGAGTTTTGATGCTTACCCGTTCAAAAACCTCATTGGTTTTGAAGGGGTCGATGATGGCCTAAAAGCGCTTAACAAGGGAGAGATTGACCTGTATGTAGACAGTTTTGCAGTAGTGAAACAGGTGGCTGCGGATATCGGTATCAACCCCGCTTCCTTACATATGGTACAACCACCCATTGAAGAGAATGACCTCTACATTTTAGTCTCACGTGAAATCCCCGACGCGGTCAAACTCAGAGACGCATTCAATGCGGGTTTTATTCAAATCCAAGTTAACGGCACCTACGACAAGATATTGGCCCGCTTTAATCAAAATTAATCTAGTCTAAACGACATTCCTGAAAGCATCGCCATGGATGGCAAGCGCTACCTATCTTCTTAAGCAATTAATCAAACACTTCATCTAAGGTTTTACTAAAAGCTGACTTAGCATGGGATAAAAGGGGTTGTCCATGTGATGGAAGCAAGTGCTGAAAACCTTCACTTAAAATGCGCTCAAAATCGGCTTTAACAGGCTCACAAACACGACGCCATTCTGGGCCAATATTAGCCGCACGAATGAATCCCATTTTTTGCATCTGAATCAAGGAATTTTCACTAAAATACTCATCCGCTAACCAATTCTGAAAACTGTCCGCCGCGATCATCACACCATGGTTTTTTTTAAGTATAATCACACCTTCTGGCATTTTTGAACTGGGAATAGCCATAAACTTCGCTTTAGAAAAAGGCAACTCGCCCTCCTCTGTCAGTTCAATATCAGTGACTAAGTCGTCCTTATGCTTCATACCTGGCATGGCCCAAAATTTCGCCTGATACCGGTCTAAATAAAAAGCATCATCCAAGCCGTTCTTGCTACCTAGGTGATAAGCGCCGAGTTTCATCACATGTTTTACCTTACCCAAAGCATCTAACGCTTTAAGGCCTGCGTCATCAAGACGAACAGCACTAATCAAGGTTAAATCAGCCCCTTCACGTACAATGATCATATTACGGCTAACTTGAAAACCCGGCGCCATCATGACACTGCCTTGAACAAAAAATACATTTTCAAACAAAGTTTGTATATCAATGTGGGCTGTCACATCTGGGTATTGGGACATTGCTTATTCCTCTTATCCACTTGATGGTTTTATGCCATCGCCTTTTGCATTGCTTTTTGATAAGCAGGTCTTAATTCCAATTTGTTTTTATAGTCCAATAAACCTTGCTCAATGGAAAAGTTAAATCGTAGCGCCCAATTTAAGGTATGGCATAAAAGCACATCTGCCATGGTAAAACGCGCTCCAGCAGCATAGGTTGTGCCACCCATTAATACGATCAATGCCTGTTGTGACTTTTCAAATTCATACGTCAGAGTATCTTCCAACGCGTCACCTAATTTTAGCGACTCGGGTAAAAAGTGTTTATGTTTGCCTTTTGTCCATATAGGCTGCTCAAGATCAGAAAGAATGAAGAAGCACATCTCATCATATTTAACTCTTTCGGTACTACCCTCTTGGGGAATCAAGCCTAATTCCGGCTTTTGAACCGCCATATAATTTACAATCGCAGCACTCTCTGTGATGACCAGATCACCGTCAATAAAGGTTGGCACCTTGCCTTGGGGGTTCAGTTTTTTATAGGTTTCACCTTGACTCCCTTGCTCGCCTTTTCCGGCAAATGCCAATTGAATATATTGATAATTTAAGCCCAGTTCTTCCGCGGCCCATAAGGTACGAAACGAACGACCTATCCCCATACCAAACAATGTTTTAGTCATATCTTTCCCTTGCCCTTAGGCCTGTAAAATAAAAGGGCTTTGCTCTCAATATGCGTAGAAGCAAAGCGATGGAAAGAGAATAACGAATTCAAATCTGATTAGTAATTGGCTAAATTTAATGCTTTTAGTTCCGTTTTTGCACCACTATAAAATCAAATAAAACAGATAAACTATCTATGATCATTGAAATTATTTACAGGGTATTTTGTAGCTTAAATAGGTGGTATCTAAACACCCCAAAATTCATGGCGTGTTTAGATATTTTTAGACATGATTTTCTATTGAAGTACGACCTTATTCTCTTTTTATCTAGTAGCCTTGGTCCCTAGTTCATCCCAAATAGGCATGCCAGACCAGTCAGATAAAAATTGATAAGGATATTCTGGCAAACCAGGAGCTGATACTTGGGTTAGAGAGTGAATATCTTTGCCCTCAAGCCTCAAGCTGATCGATTCAAGGTTGTCTTGCAACTGAGCTAAGGTGCGTGCGCCAATTAGCAGGGTTGCAACACTCGGTCGAGACAGCAACCAAGCAAGAGCCACGTGTGACATGGGGCGTTTATGCTGAACAGCAATTGTCTCAAGTACATCCAACACTTTATAGGTCTTATCTGTATTGCGCTTATCATAAGCTTCTACACCACGACTAGGGTCTTCTCCCAATCGAGTATTGCCTGAAGGCTGCGTTTGACGATTGTATTTACCTGTAAGCCAACCGCCACCAAGAGGAGACCAGGGCGCAAGTGCAATACCGTTATCGAGACTACAAGGCAGTACCTCTATTTCAATACCACGATCCAACAAGTTATATTGAGGCTGTACCGCCACAGGGCGTGCTACACCAAGCTGATCACAGGTTGAGACAATTTTTTGGATTTGCCATCCTGATACATTTGACCAAGCAATATGATGAATTTTACCCGTACGAATCAAATCACCCAAGGTACTAACAGTTTCAGCGATATCGGTATGTATATCCCAACCATGCATGTAATACACATCGATAGCTTCCACTTGTAACCGTTTTAGACTCGCCTCAAGCGCCTTAACTATGGCACGTCGTGAACCGCCATAACTGCCAGCAGGCGGAGCAAAGCGCCCTTTAGTGGCGAGTATCATATTGCCAAGACCGCCTCGTTTAGCAATCCAACGACCGATAATTTCTTCTGAATCACCAGCTGAATAGACATCCGCTGTATCGATAAAAGTACCGCCATAATCGGCAAAATAATCTAACTGACGAAAAGCTTCAGCTTCATCCGTTTCAGCACCGAACGTCATGGTGCCTAGGGACAACCTAGATACAAGTGGTCCATTTTGGCCGAGTTGTTGGTAGCGCATTTCAGTTTGATTTGATGTATTGGGTTTCATACTCTGTTCTCCTTAACAGTGTTATATTTTTATATAGTGTTTACTAAAATCAGATATTTTCAGCGATCACTTACGACTTAATTATGTTAAAAATAGGTTGATTTATGTGTTCAACAAAAATTAAAACGGACGCAAAAAGCAGAATGAGAAAGGCATAAAAAAGAGGTTTAAAGTATTCATTTGGCTTATAAAATGGCTTATAAGGCGACAAATATACTAAGTTACTTATTCAAAAAAATTATGATAGTCGCACTTGTCAATGCAAGGTTAGTATAAGAATTTTTAGGAATAACGACGAGACTAAATGCCCCTTAATTTAGCCTTAATCACTTAATACCTTAAATTGATTTTTTTAAAAAATTCGACATAAAAAACCGCTTACTTCAAGCTGAAGAAAGCGGTTTTCTCATTCGCTATTTATGACAAGTACACAAAACCTTATCGCGCACGTTTTAAGGAGCTTCGGCTAAAATCACTTTCTTTTAAACCGGTTTTAAAAGCATAGTTGTTCCAAACTAGACTGGTGCTTTTGCCCGTTTGGTGGTTGAGCATTTCTGACTTAAGCGCGCGCCAGTACTGTCCCAAATAAAGTTCAAAATTGTTATAAGATAGTGTTTTGAGTAAGGCATTTTTTCTATCGTAAAAATCAATTTTGATAATGCGATATTCATCCTTATCTACCCAGACAATACGGCGTGTGTAACCTGAGTTTTCATCTATAGGATATTGCTCAACCTTAAAACTGTCTAACCCAGCGACTGTTTCATCTGCCAAATATTTATAACTATATTTATCAATTTCAAAAGAACTTAAATCTTCAAATGAGAATTCAGAGCCCATAAATGGGCCTGATTTATTACTTGACGAAATACGCTTCACTCGTTTGATTGAAGGCAAAAACAACCACTGATCATCCGCTCCCACCACATGGGAATAACTCAAAAAGGCGGTACCTTTCACATCTTTAGGCTTGTTAAAGATAGTCAGGCTTTTATCCCCATCCGTAAGCTGCTCTAGGGACTTCATCTTCACTTCACGCACGCTCTCTTGACCCTGATCATTTCTCAGAATCATCAACATGTCAGCGGTAAAGTCGACCCAGCCTTCATCTCTTTTTTTGTTTTCCTGAAAGATCTGTTTACCTTTTTCGGCTAGTGCAAGATCTTCAGCTGAGACAGTATCGGTATTGGCAAAACTAAGGGTACTCAATAGGCCCATTGATATAGCGGCGCCTAATACATAACTTTTTTTAAACATCATATTCTCCAATTTCTTTTTTAGGCGTTTGGTAAGTCGGCTAAACCAGCCTGCTTATTATTCAGTGTTGCTTGTTTACTAGCACGTTTTTCATCCATCAGGATCAACAAAGGCGGTAAGAGTAAGAAGTCGATCAGTAATGCCACTAGGATGGTAATCGCGGTTAATAAACCCATGTCGCCATTCAGCTTAAAGCTGGATTGAGCCAAAACGGTAAAACCTGCCACTAGGACTAATGTTGTGACCCATAAGGCGCTACCCACATTACCAAAAGCATAATGTACGGCTTCGATAGCATCGCTATTCTTGTTACGACGGGCATGTAGGTACTTACTTAAAAAGTGGACTGTGTCATCCACGACTATGCCTAACGTCATACCTATCACCATGGACATGCTCATCCCAATTTGCCCATTGATAATGCCCCAGATTCCAAAAGCAACGGCTGCGGGTAACAGGTTAGGAATTAAGCTAATCAGACCATAACGCCAGCTTTTTAAAGCAAAGCCTAGTAAGGCAGAGATGAGTACTAGAGCCACTAAGGTTCCCACTAGCATACTTTTAATACTTTTCTGTCCAATATGAGCGAACATAAAGCTTGGGCTTGCCACGTCTAACTCATATTGACTCGCATTCACTTCAAACCAGTTTTCGATCCTTTGTCCTAGTTCTATTTGCTCACCGCTGGTTAAGTTTTTGAAGGTCACAATCAGCTTGGTAGACGACTTATCCACGTTCAGTTGGGTATTTAAATCCAAACCGTAGGGCAGTGACATCTCATATAGCAGGAGGTACTGAGCCGACATTTCTGGTGAATCAGGTAATCGATACCAGCTAGCATCATCCCCATGCATATTCATATTCAAACGCTTTAGAACATCCGTTAGTGTATTTACATGGTCCGTTTCAGCTTGGGCTCTTAACCAATCACTAAAATTTGATACTTGTTTTAAGTAATGAGGATTATTCACCCCATTGGCTTCACCCGATTTAACCGATAACTCCATGACAGTCATACCTGACAAGTTGTCTTGCATGAAATCAGTCGCGGCTCTAAAGGGCACACTGGAATCAAAGTATTTAACGAAATCATCATTGATTACGTTTTTCGGAATGAAAAGCGTCAGTGCCACGACAACAACGCTGACGAGCGGTAATAACATACGGCGCTTGGCGATAACAAAATCGGCAAACTTAGCCATGTTATTTTGCGTGTCTTCAGCCTCAACCTTAACGCGAATCGGCAAGACTAATAATAAAGCAGGGAAAATGGTAACCGAGAAAACAAAAGCCAGCATGCCACCCATTGCCACAATATTACCCAGATCACGATAAGGCGGAATTTCAGAGAAATTCATACTCAAAAAGCCAATCGCCGTAGTGATACTGGTCAAAAAGATAGGCTGTAGATTGACTTTCAAACTAGTCAGAATAGCACTGCGTTTATCCGCACCGTGACGCATTTCATAAAACATCGAGGCGAGGATATGAATACAATCTGCCACGGCTAAGGTCAAAATAATGGTTGGCGCTGAAGCCGAAGCACCCGACAAGAAAAAGCCCATCCAACCCGCCAATCCCATAGCAGTCACAATACTCATAAAGATAATCACGACTGTGGCGATAGTGCCTGAAATCGTTCTCAGTAAAACGCCAATAATAACAATCACAGTTAAGAACATCAGAGGAATAAGCGTTGCACTGTCTTCCATTGAAGATTCTGCAAAGGCGTTATTGAGCATCACCATGCCAGATAAATACACTTGGGTACCTGGGTTAGTCGCTAAAAAGCCATCTCTAAGTTGACGCACATGGGCCGCCACTTCTGGAATTTCAGCCGTTGGGTCCAATCCTGGCAATTTAATAGAGACATCCACCACAGAAACATGGCCTGAATTAGAGACTATTTTGTTGACTAACTGAGGCTCAGATAAAGCAATATTTTTAATACTTTCAAGCTCTAGTGCTGACAGGGATTTAGCATTATTAACCAAGTTCGACACTATCATGTCGTCTTCTTCGGCATAGGTATGCTGAAAGTTAGTTAAAGAATTCACCCTTGTTGAGTAAGGTATCTGCCAACTTGCTTTGGTTAGCCGACTCAGTCCTTCTAAGTGTTCTGGGGTGAAAACAGTGTCACCCTTAGGTACCACGATGAAAGTGACGTTATCACTTTTATTGTAGATTTTTTGCATAGATTCATAAGCGACAAGTTGAGGATTTTCATCATCAAAAAATATTCGGTAGTCACTTTTAAATACTAACTTTTGCGCGCCTGCAGCAGCCGCAAAAGCAAAAACTAAAAATGCCAGTATCACCCAAACCGGATGTCTGACCACAAAATTAAAAAACTTATCTTTCATGATTCCTCCATGAACACTGAGTCATGGTTAGTAATGGTTTACATGCAAAGATTCCAAATACCTGGTTAATGCGTCCTGAACTCAGGATTAAACGAGTATTTGGGATCTGGTTGCGTCATGTGAGCTAAGATAACCAATTCATTTTCAATACATAACTGGCTATAATTGCAAACAGCTGTTCCGATTTTGCACCAGCACTTTTTCCGTCTTTGTGAGCTAGGTCTAAGGTAAAAAATGAAAGTATTTGAATGGGATGATTTGCGTGTTTTTTTAGCTATTTATCGAGGACGTTCGGTACGCGCTGCGTCAAAATTAATGGGGGTAAGCCATTCGACAATTTCCAGGCGACTTCAAGCCATGGAATCTCAATTAGATTTAAAGCTTTTTGTTCGTCATACAGAAGGTTTCATTCTGACTGAAATGGGTGAAGCTATGGTGGCAAGGGCTGAACGGGTAGAAAGTGAAATACTCAGTATGGAACGTGAGGTATTTGGTCGAGATGCCTTACTGGCAGGGCCAATACGAATCACTATGTTACCTCACTTGGCGCAAAGTTTAATTATTCCCCATATTGTCAAATTTACAGCCCTTTATCCTGATATTAATATCGAAATTGATGCCAGTAGTAGCATAGTCGATTTAGATAGACGTAACGCGGATATCGCTATTCGTTTTCAAGCAGAGCCTGAAGAGCATTTAATTGGTCGTAAACTGCCCGACTTTGGTTTAGCTGTTTATACCAGTACCGACTACAAAGCCAAACACACCTTCACCGGCCAACCCCCCAGTGCCCGTTGGTTATCTTGGGAGAAATTGAATAATCATGGTTTATTATCCCGTTGGATAAAAACAACTCCTTACCTCCATTGCCAAGTACAGCACAGTATTGCGGACCCATTAGGGCTACAAGAAGCCGTTAAAGCAGGGCTCGGTTTTGCCTATTTATTTAGTTTTACCGCAGAGAAAGAGCCTCAGTTAGAGCGTCTTAATGGAGCAGAAATGCAATTTATTCCCGCTTGGATTTTGACTCACCCAGATTCAATCGCCACCGAAAGAGTAAAAGTATTTGCCCGTTTTTTATGGTCAGCCCTCAATGAAGAAGCCGAACTCATAAGCGGCAAAAAACTTAAATAGAATACTTTTTAAATCATAAAAAAACGGGGGATTAACCTATATTTTTTACCGTTTTTATTAAACGCCCGTTCAAATTTTAATCATATACGACCATTAAAGCGCTAACTAAGTCACAAGGTCGTTTTTCATTATATTCCTTCAAAACATTTAGGTTAGGCTGCGAAACATTCAAAAACGCTCCATCAACTGATCGGCACGAGGTTTATCAATGAAGGTTTTAATCAACACAGTTTTTGCCCTGAGCATGAGTATTTCCAGCATTTCACAGGCACAAGAAATCTCTCTTTCTGCCACTAATTGGGCGCCATTTTATGGTAATGAATTAGAGCAAGGTGGCTTTATCTCCGTCATTGTCTCTGAGTCATTCAAAGCATCAGGTTATGATAGCCAGATTGAATTCACTCAATTCACTGACGCACTTAAACTAGTTAAATCAGGCGAAAAAGATGTCTTAGTTGGCGCTTACTATTCTGACGAAAGAGCAATGGATTATAATGTCTCCATTCCTATTTATTCAGTACTGACTGGTGTTATTAAACAACAAAAACTCGATCTAGACTTTTATTCTTCTTTTGAAATGCTGAACAAATACAAGATAGGTAAAATGGAAGGCTCTGTCATTGGCAAAAGCTTCGATGCTTTCCCATTTAAAAATATTCAAGGTTATAACGGCGCAGAAGAAGGTCTGAAAGCCTTGGCCAATGGTGATATAAACCTTTACGCAGATAACCTTTCTGTAGTCAAAAGTATTGCCAGCAGAATCGGCATGGACCCTAGCCAACTAAGCATGGTTCAGCCTCCAATTGAACAAAATGACCTTTATGTGATGGTCTCTAAAAATATCAATAACTCCGAGAAAATTCGTGATGACTTTAATGCAGGTTTTATCATGATCCAAACCAACGGAACCTATGAAAAAATACTCAAACAATTCGAACAGCTATAACTATCTATAAACGAATTGAAATGCTTGCTAAGTAAAAATGGAACTCTAATCCCTTTGGCCATGGATGGCTTTTTTTAGAAAATACGTTCAATCCTTATGAAATATATAAACACCTATAAATTACTTTATTTCTGAGAATTGAATAATAATATCCCATTAAATGCTTCTGTTACGATAATCAGCCTCACATTTTAATACTTAAGACTACAAATAGTGATCCTTTAGATATTATAAGGACTTCTATTTACAAACTTACAATATAAAAAAGGCACTAAATAAGGCAATATATTAGAATTAGATAAAATATTAAAAAATGGATAACTTAAGTAAGGAAAGCTTAAATGTCTGAATCAACTATTAGCGAACGCGCCTCCCATTATGACGCCCCACTTTCCCCTAAGAAACTCTCGTTTGAATTTCGTGGTAAAGGGTTTGAATACTTCAAATTATGGGTCGTCAATGCCCTATTAAGCGTGATGACATTGGGCATTTATTCCGCTTGGGCAACGGTCAGAAATAACCGCTACCTGTATGCTAATTTATACCTTAATGACTCTCACTTTCGTTATCTTGCTAACCCAATACAAATTTTAAAAGGTCGCATTATTGCGGTCACCCTCTTGGTTATTTACAACATAGTATTACTAACTATGCCTATTATTGGCTTAGTATTAGCCGTTTTTTTAATCTTCAGCATTCCCTATTTTGTTAATAAGTCGATGGCATTTAACCGTCGCATGACATCCTACAAAAACATTCAATTTCGCTTTAATGCCAGTTATAAACAGGCTTTTATGGTAACCCTCATTTGGCCTTTATTAGGCATACTGACATTGGGCCTACTTTATCCAAAAGCACTCAAAGAAATTTATGCTTATACCGCCAATAATTCTGCCTATGGTAAAAGTAAGTTCCATTTTTGTGCAAGCACCTGGGACTATGGAAAACCGGCCCTCTTTGCTGCTGCCATCGTATTAAGTCTCGGCCTTAGTGTATGGGGAATCAGTGAAATATGGCCTAGCCTGCAATTCATCGCGCCTATTATTTTTGTACTGACTTATTTCACCCTGATCGTTTTCTTTATTGTTACTGTGAATAATATTTTTTATCAAAACTTACAACTTCAAAAGCATCATTTTACATCCAACTACACCATGGCGGGCCTATTCAAAGTCATCTTAATCAACACCCTTTTGACCCTAATTACCCTTGGCTTTTATTTACCCGCTGCGAAAATTCGTTTGCTTAAATACCTTGCCGAAAACGTGACCCTTAATGTCCACGGCTCACTTGAAAACTTTAGTGCCGCAACACCAGAAGACGTGAGTGCTCTGGGCGAAGAAATGGGACAGTCCTTTGAATTTGGCGTATAAACCCTTGTGTCATAAGAGCAATAACACATGAACATCAAAGGGTACTACCTTGATGGTAAGTCATCTAAACGTCATGAGGCTAACCTTGAGCTCAATAGCCATAATGGCATTAAGCTCTATCTTCATAGCGCTGGTGCACAGCATATAGGCCAAGAGCTCATCATGTTTAATTTGGATGCGATCAAGATAGAATCGCGTCTTGCTAATACCGCCAGAGAGATTACCTTAGCCGAAGAACAGCTATTCATTAGTTATGACAATGATGGCATTGATGCTCTTGCCAATAGGTTATCGCCAACACTAAAACAAAGGGATTGGCTGCATAAACTTGAGTCTAATATTAGCGCTATCTTACTCGCGACTTTTATCATGGTCGCCATGGTCTACGCAGCTCTGATATATGGCGTTCCAAAATCGGCCCATTGGCTAGCAGATAATCTACCCAATGTGGTTGAAGCTCAGTTCAGTGACAGCCTAACCCTACTTGACCAGAGTATTTTACAGGAAAGCCAGTTAAGTCCTGCTCACCAGAAAGATTTGAAAATCCTCATGGCACCCTACTACCAAGCGTTTAACCAGCTCAATATTCGCATTGAATTTCGTTCTGGTTTTGGCGCTAATGCATTTGCCTTACCCGATGGTACGATTGTTTTTACCGATGATTTTATTAAGCTTGCCAAGAGTGATGATGAAATATTAGCGGTGCTTTACCATGAGATTGGACACTTAGCGAATAAACACATGTTAAGGCGCGCTATACAGGCGTCTCTCATGGGATCTTTTATTCTCATGGTGACAGGTGATTTAGATACCTTGGACATTATTACCGGTTTGCCTAGCCTCTTATTAGACCTCTCTTATTCCCGAGATTTTGAGATTGAGGCAGACCAGTTTGCCCTAGAGCAGATGTTTCAAGCCGATATCAATATCGATCACTTTGGTGTCATTATGCGACGTTTAGCTGATGCCAATAGCGGCCATTCAGAAGTAGAAACCGAAAAAGGCTTGTTCTCTAAGGTCCAAGGGTATTTATCGACCCACCCTATCACTGAAGACAGGGTGCAACGCGTTTTAGACTTTAAAGAAGCCCATGGAATAATTGATTAGAACATTCTCTTAAATTAGAAGGTTTCAAAGTCGCATAACAAAAAAGCCCTAACAATCTCTTGGTAGGGCTTTTTTTAAAGAGCTTAAAGCAGTTTAAGCCTTTAAAAAGTTAATGATCCAGCGGGTCATTAACTCATCATCAACGTCTTGCTCTAACGAGGCTTGCCCTGCTTCGATCACATCATGGGAGATGCGGTCTCGTCGGGATTCCATCAGGTCATTCGAATAAGCTTTAGAAAACTCAGGGTGACCCTGAACACTTAAAAAGCATTCACCCACTTGATACATGTAAGCAGGGCAAAAATCGCTGGCTGCCAGTACTTGGCTACCTTCTGGCAGCTGAACCACTTGATCCTGATGACTCACAATGAGTTTCATTTCAGCTTTATGTGGTTGCATCCAAGTCAGCTTTTGAGCGCTATCATCAACCACTTCATTCACAGATACACCCACTCCCCAGCCCTTATCAGACTTCACCACTTGGCCGCCTAGGGCTTTGGCAATAATCTGATGACCAAAGCAGATACCGACCAGCTTGACCTTTTCTTGGTAGAGTTTTTGTACAAAACCAATCAGCTCAGTGATCCAAGGCAGGTCATCCTCTGCACCATGGCGACTGCCTGTCGTCACAAACCCATCAAAAGCGTGAATATCGTCAGGGTACTGCCCTTCTCTCACATCAAATATACTTAATTCAATACTGTCATCGACGCTCTTAAACAGATCACGAAACATGGCAGGATAATTACCATGCTCCCCTTGTAAGCTGTCCATGACCGAATCACATTGTAATAATCCAATCTTCATCTAAACCATCCTTAATAGGCTGATACTTACAAGGTGCTAAAGCACACCTTGTACCGCATTTTGGAAAAGCTGACTGTATTGAGCTTGCGTAAAGGCAATTGGATTACCACCCGCAGACGGATCTTCTGTTGCCATACGACCGACAAGTTCCGCTTTTTCTTCATCAATGCCGATTTCCGCTAAGGTATGAGGAATGCCCAGTTGCTCACGGATATCTAATACCCATTGCAAGAAAGCCTCAAAGCTACCGTCAAGACCGATATAAAGCGCTAATCGGGACAACTTCTCAGAGATTACGTCCTGATTAGCTTTCAGAACATAAGGCATCAAGATGGCATTTAACAAACCATGGTGAGCGTCATATAAAGCGCCTAAAGGATGAGCGAGAGCGTGCATACCACCCAAGCCGCGTTGAAAAGCCGTTGCGCCCATAGAAGACGACACAAGCATTTGCATTCTGGCGTCCAGGTTTGCACCATTGGCCACAGCTTGAGGTAAATACTCTTTTACCAAGCGAATACCTTCGATTGCGATCCCTTCTGCCATCGGGTGATAAAAAGGTGAGCAATAAGCTTCAAGGTTATGGGACAAGGCATCCATTCCTGTGGCTGCCGTAATTTTTGCAGGCAATCCTTGAGTGAGTACTGGATCAAGAATGACAATTTCAGGTAACATTTTTGGATGAAAAATGATTTTTTTAACATGGTTAGCATCATCGGTAATCACAGACGCACGGCCCACTTCCGAACCCGTACCTGAGGTAGTTGGCACAGCAACAATTGGCGCTATGCCCGACTCAATGGCTTTGCTCCAATTATCACCCACATCTTCAAATGACCAAAGATCAGCCGTTTGACCCGACATAAAGGCAATGGCTTTGGCCGCGTCTAACCCTGAACCACCACCAAAAGCAATAACGCCATCATGCTGGCCTTCACGAAAAGCAATCACACCATCATTGACATTTTCACCCGTTGGGTTGCCTTTAATATTACTAAACAAACGACAATCTAGACCCGCTTCAACACAGGCTGCAACCGCATCGGTTACCATAGGTAGGGCAGCTAAACCTGGGTCAGTCACTAATAAAGGTGCTTTCATGCCCAAGGTTTTACAGGCATCGGCTAATTCAGAAATACGGCCAATACCTGAACGTATTGCTGTCGGATAATTCCAGTTAGTTGTAAATTGAGAATGTGTCATAGGCGCTCCGACTAAGGTAATTTAATATGGAAAGATTTTGGACGAGTCAGGTAGTCATAACCCAGAGAAGACAAGGTGCAGCCTTTGCCTGAGTTTTTAACGCCAGTCCAGGCTAATGCAGGGTCTAGATAGTCACAGCGATTGATAAAGAAGGTACCCGTTTCAAGGCGCTCTCCAATGCGAATACCCGCTTCGATATCCTTGGTAAAAACACTGGCAGTCAGACCAAACTCACTGTCATTCATAAGCAGGATTGCCGCCTCGTCATCACTGACTTTTTGAATGCCAACAACGGGACCAAACGATTCTTCTTGCATGATGCGCATGGAATGATCGACACCCGTTAGCACTTGAGGTGCTAGATAAGGCGTGCCTGTTTCATCCATGGCAAAGTCACTGGCATCAATATGCGCTATCGCACCTTGTGCCACAGCGTCAGCGACTTGGCCTCGAACAAATTCTGCGGCGCTAGTTTTAACTAATGGCCCTAATGTGGTTGCCTCGTCATCGGAGCGACCCAGAACATAAGCCTTAACAAGCGCAACCGCTTTTTCGACAAACTCGTCATAGACAGATTCATCTACATAGATACGTTCAATACCACAACATGATTGGCCTGAGTTAAAGAAGGCACCGTCAATCGCCGTATCAACCGCTTGATCAATGTCTGCATCGCCGCGGACATAAGCAGGGTCTTTTCCGCCTAATTCAAGTCCAATACCTTTAAAGGTACCGGCGGCGGCTTTTTCAACCATTTCGCCACCACCCACAGAACCGGTGAAAGCCACATAGTCGACTTTATCTGAGGCAATAATACTTTCGGTATCCCCATGAGAAAGGTGTAGGTACTGAAAAACACCCGCTGGCAAACCTGCTTTTTCAAAGGACTCCACCATACGTTCAGCACATAAAGGCGTTTGTGCTGAATGTTTAAGTACCACAGCATTACCCGCCATCAATGCAGGCATAACGGCATTAACCGCTGTCATGAAGGGGAAATTCCAAGGTGCAACTACAAATACCACACCTAGAGCTTCACGTTTAATATAACGGGTAAAGCCCGCTTTTTCGGCAAGCTTTAAAGGTGCAAGTGCATCAGAAGCCGCTTCTATCATGTAACGTGCACGTTCTTCATAACCGCCTACTTCACCTTGGCTATAACGAATAGGACGCCCCATTTGCCAAGTCAGTTCATTGGCAATCACCTCTTTATTGGCAACAAAAGCATCCACAGCGGCGCTACAAATTTCAGCTCGCTCGGCCACGCTTTTAGCCGCCCAAGTTTGTTGCGCTAATCTAGCCTTGATCAAGGTTTCGTCTATTTCATTAGTCGCCGCTAGTGGACGCTCAACATACACTTCACCATTGATAGGTGAGATGGTTCTAATCATATTTGTCATTCTATCTACCTGTTTCTAAAGCCTAACAAGCCAGCCTAAACTTGCCCATTAGGCTTTTAATTTTCAAAAAACTGTTTATATCATTATTAAATAATTTCGAAGTAGCGTTCCATTTCCCAGTCAGTTATATGACGGCGGAACTCTCTTTCTTCCCACTCACGGGTCGCTGCAAAGTGCTCAACAAAGGTGTCACCAAATAAATCTTTAGCCGCTTGTGAATGTTTTAACCTTTGTGCCGATTCCCACAGGGTTCTTGGCAAGGCTAATTCTGGTGAATGCGTTTGCTCGTAAGCATTTCCTTTAACCTGAGCCTCTGGTTCTAGCTCGTGCTCAATGCCATAAAGCCCAGCGCCCAGCGCTGCCGCTAGGGCGAGATAAGGGTTAGCATCGGCAGACCCTAAACGGTATTCCACCCGTTGAGATTTCGGAGAGCCCGGAATAACACGTAGCGCAGTCGTTCTGTTTTCGACACCCCAAGTGGCGTCGGTTGGTGCCCAAAAGCCAGGAATCAAACGACTATAGCTGTTCACAGTAGGTGCAAACATGGCTAATAATTCAGGCATCAATCGCTGCTGTCCGGCGATAAAGTGACGCTGAATTTTACTAATGTTGTGTTTGTTATTAGCATCATAAAAAGCAGAACTACCATCTGAGCTGTTTTTCAGAGATAGATGAATATGACCACTTTGACCTGGACAATCACCGGACCATTTGGCCATGAAAGTCGCCATCATATTATTACGCTGTGCTAATACCTTCATAAAGGTCTTAAAGAGTGCGGCTTTATCGGCCGCTTTAGTGGCATCATCAACAGCTAATGCCGCTTCCAATACACCCGGCCCAGTTTCTGTATGCAGACCTTCAATCGGAAAGTCCATCAGTTCACTCATGCCCATAATTTTCTGATAAAGCTCACTATGAACAGAGTTTCGAATCACAGAATAACCAAAGGAATCTGGGGTAATAGGTTTTAAGTTACGAAAGCCTTTTTCTCGAATTGAGTCTGGGGTTTCATCAAACATGAAAAATTCATATTCAAGGGCAGCAAACGCATCAAAGCCCATGGCTTTACCCTTTTCAATCACCTTACGTAGGGTGCCACGAGGGCAGACTTTTTCGGCTTCATCCACAAATTCAGAGATAAATATGAGTTGGCCTGGCTCATCCACAATATCGCGACAGGTTTCAGGTAAAATACGCACGGGTGCATCCGGGTAACCCGTTTCCCAACCGGTTACCTTACCATTGTCATAAAGTTGATCTTTAGAGTCCCAACCTAACACCACATCACAAAATGCAAAGCCACTTTCTAACGAAGAGAAGAACTTTTCTTTGCTCATGTATTTGCCGCGCATGATGCCATCAATATCAAATAAACCGACTTTTACATGGCTTAAATTACGCTCATCAACAATGCGTCTCGCATCTTCTACCGTCTTCACATCTTTTGCATTTAACATAATGTCGTACTCTTGTTCGAAATATTCTTTTAGGAAAATGTCAGCTCACCGAATAGAAGGGCAAACGACCTATTTAAAATTCTTTCAAGAGTTAAGAAGGCTCATCCTAAGTCCTCTTAACCAGTACTCTTTATTACATCCTTGTACTTATTACTCACTTATATTTTTATAACCAAGACTTTTAAATCTTATGATTTAGTACTAACACTCAAACTTAACTTAATTCCTTTTCAGCATTAGCAATGGCTTCAAACTCTTCCTCTGGAGCCTGAGCCACAAGGTGGTGTCTGCTATAAAGGAAGAAATAAGCCACCATGATGCCGTAGAAAACCGCTGACCACATAGCCGCTTCACGACTCACTAAGAAAGTAGAGATAAAAGCGAATATCGCAAGAATACAAGCAATGCCTGACGTGATTACACCACCCGGTGTTTTATAAGGGCGTACTAGATCAGGCTCTTTAACACGTAGAATAATGTGTGACAGTGTCATCAAGGCATAGGACAAGGTAGCGCCAAATACCGCCATGGTGATCATCAGATCCCCTTCACCTGTCAAAGATAATAGGAAGCCGATAATACCTGGGACAATAAGCGCCAAGGTAGGTACTTTGCGCTTGCCTGTTAAGGATAAAACGCGTGGTAAGTAACCTGCACGAGACAAGGCAAATACCTGTCGTGAGTAAGCGTAAATAATAGAGAAGAAACTAGCGATCAAACCTGCTAAGCCCACTAGGTTAACAAACATGGCAATCGTTGAATTTTCACCATATACCGCTTGTAGCGCACCGACTAAAGGTGCCGCATGGTCTTTCATTAAATCAGCACTGGAACCACCGGGTGCTAGTACTAATATCAAACCGCCAAAAACCAATAGAATAACCATGGCGGTAATAATACCTTTAGGCAGGTCTTTTGCTGGATCTGTTGCTTCTTCGGCAGCAAGAGGCACACCTTCAACCGCTAAGAAAAGCCACATAGCGAATGGAATCGCCGCCCAAATACCAATATACCCTTGTGGTAAAAAGGCATTGGCCCCGACGGCGCTGGTATTCACCGCGATATCCATCAAGTTAGCGACTTCGAAATGAGGAATCATGCCAAGAATAAAGGCAACAATGGCTAATGCTGCAATGGAGGTGATGACCAACATAATTTTTAGCGCTTCACCAGCACCAAATAAATGAATACCAATAAATATCACATAGAAAGCGGCATACACACTGGCCCCATCCCAACCAAATAACTCATTACAGTAACCGCCAATAAAAACGGCTATCGCGGCAGGTGCTATCGCATATTCAAGTAATATAGCGGTACCCGTTAAAAAACCACCGGTACGCCCTAGTGCTCGACGGGCATAACTATAACCACCGCCTGCTGTGGGTAAGGACGCCGACAATTCTGCTAGAGATAACACCATGCAGGTATACATGATGCCCATAATGACAGTGGCGATTAGCATACCGCCGAATCCGCCTTGCGCTAAACCAAAGTTCCATCCGGCAAAGTCACCTGAGATAACATAAGACACCCCAAGACCTGCGAGTAATACCCAGCCTGCTGCACCTTGTTTGAGTTGCCTTTTTTGAAGATATTCATTCGCTACTGAGTCGTAACCTGGTGCGCTATTACTTTCTGACATCTTGCTATTCCTTTTTTAATTATTGTTGGGATAAAGCGATTGTTCTGATTTTTAAATAGCGATTCAATGGTCGAACATTGAATACAGCTTGATAGTAAAAGATTTTTTTCTCATGCTGCAAACACCATCATCTGAAATAAATCCATACTATTAAAAAAATTAATAGTATGGATTTATTCCCTTACAAAACAATTACTAACAGAGAAAAAGTTTCCAATAGGAAACTTAATCAATTACAATTTGACCTTCCAACCAGGGCAAATGAGCCCCTACTTCCTGTAAAAACTTGTCTTTTAATATGGCGCGACTGTCCTTGGCAATCGTCTTAGGCAGATCTAACAATTCGTTATTTCTTGCCACCAAGGTTAACGCTCTTTGAAAACTGTCCCCAGGTAACTCCAAGCACTGTACTTGGTGCATTTTAATACCCGATTGAAATAGGCATAAAGGGGTGGTGATGGTCCAACCTGCACCCGCTGACACCATAGAAGCAATGGCATAAGAGTTATCAAGCTGTAAGCGCATGGCGGGTTCAAGGTGAATCCGCCTTAGATAACGTTCTATGTTTTGACCGATTAACGAATGCTCTGAATAACGTACAAAGTCGAGATCTCGACAGAGACTCGCCAGATCCAGTTGTTTGACTTGATAGTCATTAGGCAAGGCAATGATGAAAGGTTCACGAAGAATAGGAAAACGACATAAGTCAGGATGATCTTCCAAAGCATCATCCGATAATATGATGTCCAATTGATGAGAAAGAAGACCATGGGCATGCATGTGCGAGGAACCTGTTTTAATACTCCAATCACGGGTTCTGTGTTTTACCGCGTCTAAAATAGGGCCGCCGACAGCCGTCACTAAAGAGTCCACTATGGCAATATTCACCTGCCTTAATTGCTCGTAGTTGGCCTGTTTAATATCTCGGCTTGTTTGCGCGGCTTCCTTTAATAGATAAGACGCCCTGTCATAGAAATAGCGTCCCGCCGAGGTAATCACCAAGGGCCTAACACTGCGGTCAATTAATTGGGTTTTAAGGTTGGCTTCTAAGCTAGATAGGGTTTGTGATATGGAAGATTGTGTGGTGCCAAGACGCTCAGCAGCTTGAGACATATTACCCGTCTCAGCCACCAAAACAAATACAGAAAGTGCTTTTAAATCAAACCCTAAGTTAATATCCATTTACTCAACCCTTCATCTTCGAGCCAACATCATGCCTGTTCAAATACTGTCTCGCAAGCTTCGAACCTAGTGCTTTCGACACTAACCTTTATGGGTGTTTTGCAGATCAATAAATTCACTACTGCTTGGCACAAAAACCACCCTATGACATACCTTTAAGTTATTAGAACTATAATTGAAACATCATATCGAAAGCGTAAAGACATCATAAAAGCGATTTTGTTAGTCTTTTAAAGTTATTTTTAGTGTTTTTTATCGCTTATCTAGCAAGTCTTTAAAAGCGGTATTCGTTGGCCCATAGCATGAGCCCCAGCAAGAAATAGGACGATATTATTCGCTATTTAAAACTAAACCTCTTATCTTGTCCGGTCGGTTAAGATCTATATATTTGGGTTTTTAAGCTAATTCATTCACCTTTGGATAATACACTCGCTTACACTTTATTGACGAAGTCCTCGTGAAAACCTGTAATAGAGCGGAGTTTATTGTGAACAACTTGTTAGGTTTCGTTATGGGCAATTCCTTATTCAAGGCTTTAACAAAAAGCCAACTGAATCAAACGTTTAAAAAAAATGTTTTTTATTCGCTTGTCTGCATTGCCTCAATACTGCCTTCTGAATCACTTTTTGCAAGTAGCATTAATGATGAGAGATTACTCAAATCATTAATAGATAGAGGCATCATTTGTGCTGCACTAAGCCCATCTGAAAAGCAGCAAGCACTGCAAGACTATCTACAGAAAAAAATGCAAAAGAAAGCACATAACAAGCCACCTAAAGCCGTTGAGGGTAAATCCGAAAAAACGCGCTGCCGGCAGCAGGCCCAACAAGTTAGTCCCAATAAACTCAAATGAAAATCTGATTCCAGTAAACAAGTTGACGTTTTTTGCATGTCAAAATTGCCAACTTTAGCTAAAGGACTAACGAATGATTCCGGTTAAAACTACCCTGATCGCAGCCTCGGTTGCCATTGCATTATCCAGCATGCCAACCCATGCGCAGCCAGTCGCAGATTTGGCGATCGCCAATGAAGATAAACTCGTTCAAATGCTCATCAAAAAAGGTGAACTTGATGCTAATGCAAGCATTGCTGAGCGTCGCGCTGCCGTACAAGCGTTATTAGAGCGTAAACGTAAAGGCGGTCAAATCGACAGCCATACACCTGATAAAAAAATGCTTGAGCAACGTGCCCGTGTATTAAAAGCCATAGGTAAAAACCGTGGTCATAAACAACTTAGAAGTGCCGCTTTAGTTGAGCCAGAAATGCGCACTGATAAAGTGTTAGCCCTATTGATTGACTTCCCAGACCTTCCTTGGGACGACAATGGCCTAACATCTGAGCATACGGAAATGCTTTACGATGCCTACAGTACTGACCATTACCAGGATCTACTTTTCTCCAATGCAGGTTATGCCGGTCCAAACGACGAGAACCTGATTTCAATGCGTCAATATTATGAAGACGAATCAGGTGAGACCTACTCTGTCGATGGTGCCGTTTATGGTTGGTACCGTGCCAGTGAAAATGCTGCGACTTATGGTGGTAACTCAGAAACAACGGATAACGACATTAATGCTCAAGGCCTAGTCCGTGAAGCATTAAATCAACTAGCTCAAGACCCTAATATCAACCTTGCCGATTATGATATCGAAGACAGGTATGATTACGATGGGGATGGAAATTACCGTGAACCCGATGGCATGATAGATCACCTTATGGTGTTCCACGCCTCTGTCGGTGAAGAAGCCGGTGGTGGTGTGATTGGTGATGATGCGATTTGGTCACACAGATACAACCTAGGTAATGTTCATGCACTTGCAGGCACATCAAGTGGCTTAGATCGTTTTGGTGGTGAATATGTGGCTTATGATTATACCATTCAACCGATTGATGCGGCTGCGGGTGTTTGTACACACGAATACGGTCATGACCTAGGCCTTCCTGACGAATACGATACTCAGTACACAGGTAAAGGTGAGCCAGTATCCTATTGGTCTATCATGTCTTCAGGTAGCTGGGCTGGCGAAATCGGCGGCACTCAACCTAGTGCTTTCAGTGCGTGGGCAAAAGTCTACTTACAAGAGTACATGGGTGGTAACTGGATCAATGATCAAAGGTTTACCCTAGAAGAGTTAACCGATAACCCAACACTGATTACGCTTAACCAAACCACAGATAACACTAAAGACAACCTAGTACGTGTTGATCTACCACTGAAACAAGTGGATGGTGTCACTCCATTCGAAGGCGCTAATCATTACTACTCTGATAAGGGTGATGACCTTAACTCGTCTATGTCAGCAAGCGTCACAGTGCCAGAAGGCAGTAGCGTGAGTTTACAGTTTAAAGCTTGGTTTACCATCGAGAAAGATTATGACTTCGCTCGTGTTTTAATTAACGGTGAAGCCATTGCCGGTAATATCACCACCATGGATGACCCTTACGGCACAGGCCTAGTCCCTGCTCTTTCGGGTTCTTCTGATGGTTGGGTTGATGCTGAATTTGATGTAAGCGCTTGGGCAGGTCAAGAAATCACCTTAAGTTTTGACTATGTCACCGACGGTGGTTTAACCGAAGAAGGTTTCTATCTTGATAACCTAAACTTTGTTGCCGATGGTACTGCTCAGCTGATTTCTGACGCCGAAACAGATAATGTATTTGCCTATAATGGTTACAATATCAACCAAGGTTTCCATACGGCTGAACACTACTATCTTCTACAATGGCGTAGTCATGAAAGTGTTGATGAAGGCCTAGCCAACATCAAGCGTATGGATCAAATCATGGACTTCCAGCCAGGTCTTTTGGTTTGGTATGTTGATCTATCAAGCTCTGATAACTGGGTTGGTAACCACCCAGGTGAAGGTTGGTTAGGTGTGGTTGATGCAGATCAGAATGCGCTACTTTGGGCAGACGATAACGCCATTGCTCAAACTCGTTATCAAATGCGTGATGCGACTTTCTCTTTGCAAAAACAAACACCTTTTACTCTGACAGCGACAGATGGTAACCAGCTAGTTGATACTAATCTTGTTGGCAATCACTACTTCTCTGATGATCAAGACTATAGCTCTCCTCAGGCACCAGACTCAGGTCGCCTATTAACAGAGCAGGGCCTATCCGTTGAAATCGTTGAGCAAGACAGTAACAACCAATATGCAATCATTCGTTTGAATGTAAAAGGTGAAGAGCCAACTGAGCCTGATAATATTGCTCCTGTTGCTAAAGCAAAAGTGAAGCAGTTTGGTCGTCTTGTTATGCTGAAGTCTAAGAGCAAGGACGAAGATGGAAAAATCGTGTCTACCACTTGGACTCTGCCTAATGGCAAGGTCAAACAAGGTCGATTTGTTCTACATGTCTTCCCGACTAAAGGTGAAAAAGTCGTCACTTTAACGGTAACCGATGACGATGGTGCAATAACAACAAAAGAGATCACACTTAACCTTTAGTGTTCATCCCTAAATCATTACGAATGAGAAGCCATGTACCTAGGTACATGGCTTTTTGTATTACCGTTCAAAAAAGTCACTGCGCTATTATTAATTTCTCATATAAATCTAATTTATTATTCTTTTATGTAATAAATAATTAACCTAACGTTCACATAGCATTTCATTGATAACCTTCTCCTTAAAACCCTCAACCCCTTTATTTTGGCTAGTTCTAGCTAATCACTCTCTTAATTCATCTTCCTAAAATAGCAAACTCATTGTTCTGTAAGAGTTATTTTTTAATTTTAAAAGAGTAAATCGTTAATTCTCTTCGTTAATTTTAACTAGATCAAAAGTAACAATTTGATTACAATCCGACCGCTTTTTAACATTGACTTACATTAGAAAAACTAAAGAGCACCCATAGAAAAACTATAACCAGTTGAAATGCTTAGGCTTTTTTACTTACCCCACATATTGATTAAACTCTACACAAGAGAACTCTGTTAATGAAATCAATTCAGTTAAAAATCTCACTCTTCACTGGCCTAGCGACTCTTATCGCTATCCTTTGTCTTTCTGCATTTTCTATTTTATCGACCAAACAGCTGCAGAATCAGGTACAAGAAAATACTCAAGATGTTTTCTACAACTTATTTGAAGACCAACTTGAAGGCCGCTTAGAAAACAGTTCCGAACACATAACAAATTTATTCCAAAGTGCTTTTTTAATTAATGATGGCTTGGCACGTAGTTTTGTTAGCTTAAAACAAGAAGCAGTAGCGCAAAACAAAGAAAATGATTTAAGAGACAGCTTTAATGAAATCCTCAAAAGTTCCCTTAAAGGTCGCCCAGAAGTGTTAGGGGTGTATACTCTGTGGGAGAAAAACGCACTAGATAAGCAGGATGAAAAATACCGCAATCAAAGTCAGCTTGGTTATGATGCCAGCGGTCGTTTTATTCCCTATTGGACAACATCTAATTCAGGCAAACCACAAGTTGAAGCCTTACTCAGCTATGAAGATACAACACGCATAGATGGTGGCGATAGAGCCGGTGAATATTACCTCTGCTCGAAAGATAGCCATAATAACTGCTTGCTTGAGCCATATATCTACCCTGTTAATGGGGTTGATACCCTACTGACGTCCTTAGTCACGCCCATTATCATCAATCATAAATTTGTGGGTATTACTGGGCTGGATATTTCCTTAAAAAGCCTTGATGACATTACCAAGCAGCTTAGCGAAAAGCTCTACGACGGTAAAAGCCGGGTCCTGATTATTAGTAATCGCGGTGGTATTGCATCCGATAGCCAAGGTCAAGAAACAGGAAATAACATCAAAGATTTATTACCTGAGAAAGCCAGTCATATTATTGAAAATATGAATAAGGATGAGTTTGAGCTAGTAAACGACCCTGCAGATGAACATTTCCAAGCCATGATTAGTATTAAAGTGGGAGACAAAATCCCTAACTGGTCTCTTTGGATTAGCGTGCCAAAAGCCGTCGTTCTGGCTGATTTTATTGCATTAAATCAATCAACTGAAGAGAAGCAATTTGAACAAAATATTAGCTTCATTTTAGTAGGTCTGCTGATTACCCTTATCTCTATCCTGATGATTTGGTGGTTATCCAGCCAAATTTCAAAACCAGTACTTAAGCTCACTCGCTTTATGAAGCAAGTGGCTAAAGGTGACTTTAGCCATAGATTAGAGCACAAATCTGTGGATGAGCTAGGTCAATTAAGTGATGCCTGTAATCAGTTCCTTGATCAAATTCAGCCATTACTCAAACAAGTGATCAGCTCTAGCGACCACATTACTGACAATGCTATGCAATCTGCTCATATATCGGCTGAAACACTTGAGGGCGCCAATCAACAACAGGGCGATGTGATGCAACTTGCCTCTGCGGTCACTGAGTTAAGCGCAACAGCACAAAATGTGGCGCACAATACTGTCTCAGCGGCTGACTCAACCAAACAAATGAAAACCGTTGCCGCACAAGGCCAGGATGTCCTGAATCAAGCAAAGAGCTCAATTGAAGCACTTGCTCAAGATGTCAAACATTCAAGCGAGGTTATCAATCGTGTGAGCAATGATAGTAAAGAAATACATACTGTGATGGATGTGATTAAAGGGATAGCAGACCAAACTAATCTACTGGCATTAAACGCTGCCATAGAAGCGGCACGTGCTGGCGAACAAGGTCGAGGTTTTGCTGTGGTCGCCGACGAAGTACGATCGCTTGCTAAACGCACACAAGATTCAACCGCTGAAATTCAAGAGAAAATAGAGCGTTTGCAGGCCAGTGCTTTAGACGCTGTTAATTCAATGCAAGTGGGAAGTGAAAGAGCGGTAGAATCAGAAACCAAGACATTAGAAGCCAATCAAAAACTGATCACTATCATAGAAAACATTGATGATTTGAATGACCTTATCATTCAAGTATCCAGTGCAGCTGAGCAACAACGTAGCGTGACCGATAGCATCAGCAGTAATGTTAATAATATTACCGCTGTGGCCACTCAAACCGCTTCAGGTGCAACTCGCTCTAATGAGAGCAGTCTACAACTTGAATCCCAAGCCTCTCAATTAAAACAATTAGTCAGTCAGTTTAAAGTCTAATTCCCCTCCTATAATACGCAGGTCATGCGCACTAACAAGCCATGACCTGCTACATTTATCTTTATAAGCCCATTCGCCTTTTTCAAATTTTCAGCATAATATTAAAAGAATAACCCAACAAATCAGCCGCTCTTTTATCATGATGAAACGCCTTCTAATATTGTGTTTTACCCTGCTATCAAGCTACCTAAGTGCACAAAACATCACGCTCTATTCCCAATCAATACCTGGGTTATTTCAAACGGATAAGCAAGGTGTTTATGATCGTATTATCCAATTAATCACAGCTCAAAATGATCATTTTGAGCATAAAGTGATGCCTAACAACAGAGCTTTTAGAGCGTTTTCTAATTGTCTAAATTGCTGTTATTCCCCCAGTAACTTAAACCCAGACTTCTACTCTTATAGTGAGGATATTCAATCAACGCTTCCTTTTAATACAGCAAAGGCCTATATCATTAGTCATAAAGGGGGTCAGATATATTCCAACCTCAAACAGTTATCAGGTAAAAGAGTCGGCATAGAGAGAGGCATAAATTACGGCAAAGCGGTTGCGACTGCAGACTTTATTCCTTCCATTACAAATAGCTTATTACAAAATTTTAATATGATGCTTATTAACAGGATTGACGCAATGATTGCTTATGCTCCAGATATTCACCAAGCATTTAAAGACGTTGATGCAGCCCAATTTCAATACCAAAAAGGTCAACCCATCGCGATTCACAGTGATGCACTGGTCTGTCGTGGCGTAGAACAAGGTTTTATTGAGGAATTCAATACAGGCTTAAAGAGTCTGAGAAACTCAGGAGAATTGCAACAAATTCTAGGGGAGCTTTATGTCGCTCCCTAACGTATTAATAGCCTCTAAAGAGACTGAACACTAGTTAGAATAAAATATTAATACCGGCATTAAAGCTATCGTAATTAGCGAAGTAATTACCATAGTCAGAAGTACCGGAATCTCTGTGGTAGGACACATATTCTGCATAAAAGGCAACAGCATTGGCATAATGAATGCTTAAACCACCCCCATAAGAAAAACCTGAATACTCCGAGCTTTGCGTATCAGTGGTGCTTGATGTATTGCAGGTTCTTGAAGGGCCATGACCGGAGCAAGTGGTACTCGACTCCCCCTCTGTGTTTAAGGTGAACTCTGTGGTGGAATAACCTAATAAGGTATAAAGGTCGACATTATTCCCAAGAGCAAAATCATGTTTCAAAAAGATAGAATAGGCTTCCTCTAAATTGTACTCATAATCCACCTCCGAAATCGTTACCTCAGTTGGAATAGCGCCTTTAGTCAGCCTTAATTCAAATGCATCATTATCATCAAAATAATTCCCTATAACGATTTGATAACCGACCATATCAAAGTCATACACAGCATCTTCTGAATAGGTACCAGAATAGACACCTGAGTGATAACCGCCTCCTAAATAGAAGTCTGGGCTCTCATCAAGGTCAAAATCATCTGCCATAGCACATGTTGAGATAACAACACCTAGCCCTAGAGTCGCAAAAGGTTTCATTGGTAGGTTCATTTTCATTAGGCTAGTTCCTTGAGCAAAGGTCTTAATAAATTAACTTATAAAACAAGATGCTGTATTCATAAAGATTGGATATTGGGACTATAAATAATCAGATAAGCAATACCAATGAATTTGCACAATCTTCACACAAACATCATATTTTTTACGACCTGAGCCAAAAAAAACGCCGCTAAAAGCGGCGTTTTTTTCAATCAAGTTTTAACTCAATAAGTTAGTCTTGGTTGATGAAGTAGTTCACAAGATAACCTGCAAACTCTGCTGCAGGTACCATGATTTGTTCCATGCTATTCAAAGGTAATGCCGATCACGTATGGTGACTGGTGCGCCTTATTTTTCGATTGAATCGAAATCATGCGCCACACAGATAGGGGTTTCAATCTCATCATGACGACACGTCTCTTGATTTAAAAAACCCTTTACCTAGGTTACCTGTGTTTTCATAAAGAATACGACCCAGACCTTGCTTAATTAGAGGCATAAAAAAACGCCGCATAAAGCGGCGTTTTTTTATCAACTAAGAGCTAGTTTAAAAATATAAACTAGTCTTGGTTGATGAAGTAGTTAACCAGGTAACTAGCAAGCTCTGCTGCTGGTACTGTGATTTGCTCCATACTATCAAAAGGTAACGCAGGATCACGTACGGTTACTGGCGTACCTTCTTTTTCGATTGAATCGAAATCAATAGTATTTCCTACTTTATGAGCCATAAAAAACGCCGCATAAAGCGGCGTTTTTTTCAACTAAGTTCTAATTTAAGAGATTAAATTAGTCTTGGTTGATGAAGTAGTTAACCACGTAACTAGCAAGCTCTGCTGCTGGTACTGTGATTTGCTCCATACTATTCAAAGGTAATGCCGATCACGTATGGTAACTGGTGCGCCTTATCACCTTGGCTACTGATGTTTTCATAAAGAATTCGGCTTACTTTAAGACATAACTATCAACTTTACTGAGCCATAAAAAAACGCCGCTTAAAGCGGCGTTTTTTTATCAACTAAGAGCTAGTTTAAAAATATAAACTAGTCTTGGTTGATGAAGTAATTCACTACATAACTAGCAAGCTCTGCTGCTGGTACTGTGATTTGCTCCATAGTATCACGGTCACGTACCGTTACTGGCGCGCCTTCTTTTTCGATTGAATCGAAATCAACAGTCACACAAATCGGAGTACCGACTT
>Ga0209395_1001220_pt1 | contig 36591 bp, 33 predicted proteins | sample GOMGulsemesocosm_3_FD_184635 | JGI IMG/M metagenome (GOLD analysis project Ga0209395, IMG submission 184635) | Methane-oxidizing microbial communities from mesocosms in the Gulf of Mexico - GOM9D Gulf of Mexico (SPAdes) (version 2) | ecosystem: Environmental > Aquatic > Marine > Cold seeps...
ATGGCGGAGTTTCAAGGAGAAAACTCTAAAAAGCTAGCGTCTTTCTATTGGAATAATAAAGGAGCGAATAATCAAGTAAGAAAATGGCGTAAGGTAGACCTTAGCCATCGATTAGCTGGCGGTGGTTTTATTTCAACCTCTTCTGATCTAGTTAAGATGGGTAGTGCATTCATACAAAATGAGTTTATTTCGAAAAAAACTAGGTCATTATTTTGGACTCCTCAAGTTTTACCTGACGGTAATGAAACTCCAGATGGTTATGCATTAGGTTGGCGCTTTATGACCATGAAAATTAGTGATGAAATTGGAGAAGTATCTTTTGCCAATCATGGTGGCGTATCAAGAGGAGCACAAAGTTGGCTAATGGTTATTCCTGAATATAATATGTCAATTGCGGTTAATATTAATTCAAATACGGATTATTTCTGGAGCTTTGGTAAGGTATCTATGCAACTTGCCAAGATGTTCATTTTGGCAAGAAATAAAGCAGTGTTAAACTGATTTTATAAAAGCATTGAATAAAGAAGGGTACTGACATGGAAGTGTTACTACCTTTTTATTCTTGTTTTTATAATAGGTTACCTTTGGGGGGGATATACTTTCATCAGTAACTCTTGATATTTTAATTTAGTAAATTGTGATTAATTTCCTATAATTATAATTGCACTCAATTAACAAAATAAGAAAATTAAATTGATAAAGCGATTCAAAACCAATTTGCTCAAAATATTGTTATTTACAACTTTTATACAAGGTGCAAATTTTGCTTTAGCTGATGATGGTAAATTTGTGATCAGTTATGTTGAGCATGAAACAATCATTAACTACTATGTTCCTCTACTAGATAAAGCCTATCGCTCTATTGGTATTCAGCCAGACTTTGTTTTAATAAATGATAAAAGGGCTTTGAAGCTACTCAATAGCGGGCTAATAGATGCAGATACAGCTAAATCGTTAGAAATGTTAGGAGACTATTCTGACATTATAAAAGTACCAACACCAATAAGTAAAATCGAAGTCTTACTGCTTTGCCAAGAGCCTCTTCCATGTGATTTATCAGTACTTTATGACCATAGCAAAAAACTTGGTGTGATAGGTGCTGATGAGTTTTATGCTGAGTTGTTAGCGAATACTAATATCAAAATATTTGAGTTTAATAGTTTTGATGTACTTTATAAAATATTTGATCAAAAGAAAGTTGATTACGTAATTGCAGTATTTGATGATCAAAGTAAAGCAACAAAATTGAAATACCCGAATAGCTTTCTTATTGAAGAAAAGCTTGGATATCATTTGCTTCATAAAAAACATGCTGCTCTTATTCCCCAACTAGAAAGAGCAATCAAAGATATAATTGCTCAAGATGTTTTTATTAAATAATCATATAAAAATAAACACACATTTTTACGGTTAATAGGGGAAATTTTTTCTAAAATGAAAACTTGTCTTTAATCATAACTCACCTCTTATTCAAATGGCCAAATTGATAGCGTTGAACCACCATGAACGACGGGATGGTACGGTCTATCCATGCAATTTGGTTGGAGAATCTACCCCTGTCAAAGGACGTATTACAGCTATTGCCGATGTATTTGATGCTCTAATTACTGTTTTCATGCAAAAAATACCAGATATAGTTGAAGTGAAAGATATGTTAGCAGATTAGATTTTTTCAAATTTACTTTCAATAATCTCTGTTATTGAATACTTGATTTATATATTGGTTTATCTATAAATAGTCAACTTACAGTTTCTAACATTAGCGATACATTTCACTCACAAAAAGCATAAAGAATCGAACGTAACAACGCTCTATCATGCTCCCATAAATTACAAAACACTAAACACATGGGAACATTTATTATGAACAAATCACTTATTAGCATTGCCTTACTTTTAGCTTCTTCAACTGTTTTTGCAGAAACTGAGTATCCAGAAAACCCTGTATTGAGACCGTTAACTTTAACTGATGGCACAATTTCAGTGACTGGCGCTTTAGCATGGGGAGAAGAAAAAGATGATAGCCGCGGCGAACTTTACCTTAATGCGGGTTATGGCTTAACAGATAACTTAACTCTTGGTTTTGGTGGGCTTAATTATCGTATTTTAGCTCGTCCTGACAATGAAATGGGGTTGGAATTAACCGTTGGGTTAGGCGGAAGAGGCTATTTAGACTCAAAAACCAATGGTGACTCAGTAGGCTATGGTGTTGATTTAAATGGTAAGTACGTTTTTAACAAAGACATGGCGATGATTTTCTCTGTAGGTTATGTGAAATGGGATGAAGAAAAACTTAAAAATAAAGATGAGTATCGCTACTCCGTTGGGCTGCAAACGAACATAGCCAAAGATTGGACGGCAACAGCATCGTATACTTATCGTGACTTAAAAGATTTTGTACAAAATGATGCACATGAAGTGGGTGTTGGTGTTAATTATGCTTATAGCAAAAATACTGATATTGGTGTATTTGCTGGTTATTCGAACTTCGATGCACAAGAAAATGGTTATAAACTTGATGAAAGTTTTGACCGTGTCGCTGGTATTTACGCCACGTATCGTTTTTAAATAGCTATATTTAGCTTTAAAACTAATTCAACATTTAAATATTAAAGAGCAATAACATTCACTTGTTGTTGCTCTTTTTTTGTTTTTAAAGTGTGAAAAATATGTAACACTTTTGCTTTCATAAACAAAATCAATAAAAAGCAACATTAATTAAAAAAAACAAGGGAATGAAAGTGAAGTTTTCAATTTATCCAGCGATATTTCTGACGAGTGTTTTTTGCACTCAACTGGTATTTTCTCAACATGTTTTGGCTCAAACCAACTATATGCTAGATGTTCAAGCAACCTATAATAATCAATTAGTTACTAAGTCAACTCTTTTAGGTGAAGGGACAAGGCAAAAAGGCGGTTTGTTACAAAAACAAGCTAGTTTAAAGCAAGAAGAAACTTTAAAAGATAAAGTTACTGTTAACCGTCACAAGCCAACCACAGAAAATAACGGTTTATTAAAAGTTATTGTTGAACTTGAAGGTGATGGTTTACATAAACAACTTCGTCTTATTCAAGCTAAGAGCCAACAAATAAAGAGTAAGGCAGGCTCAAAAGGATCTGCAAGTCAAAGCAAAGCCAAAATGTTGAAGTCAATGAAACAAGACATTGTTCAGCAACAACAAAACCTTTTAACTGTGTTAAATAAAAAGAAGCTGATTCAACAAAAAGGTCATCAGTTTACTCATTTATATAATGGTTTTTCTTTAACTATTAATGCACAGGATTTAAATCAACTTCGTCGAACTGCTGGTATTAAAAAAGTGCATGTTCAGCAAGATAAATCGATCCACCTGCAAGAAAGTATTCCACTGATCCAAGCTGACCAAGTATGGAGTTTATCTGGTATTGATGAGAAAATCACGGGTGAAGGCATTAAAGTTGCTGTACTAGATACCGGTATTGATTACACCCACACTGACTTAGGTGGCTGTTTTGGCGAAGGCTGTAGAGTCGTTGCTGGTTATGATTATATGAACGATGATGATGACCCTATGGATGACCAAGGTCACGGTACACATGTTGCTGGCATTATCGGTGCCAATGGAACATTAAAAGGGGTCGCACCTAACGCGACTTTTTATGCTTATAAGGTTTGTAATTACTCATGTCCAACGGATGGTATTATTGCTGCCATTGAAAAAGCGATTGATCCTGATGGCAATCCTGAAACAGATGATGGTGTTGATATTATCAATATGAGTTTAGGTGGCCCTGGCGGTTTTGATGACCCCCTTACCATTGCGGTGAATGAAGCATCTGAAAGCGGAGTTCTATTTGTTATTTCTGCAGGTAATGAAGGCAGTGGTTTGATGACCGTAGGCTCTCCGGGTAATGCTAGTGCAGCGCTTACGGTTGCTGCAACAGATAAAAATGATCAAATTGCTAGTTACAGCTCTCGTGGACCAGTAATGAGTGAAGAATTTCAAAAACCTGAGATTTCTGCACCAGGCAGTAATATATACTCTTTAGCGATTGGACAAACATATACTTCTCTATCAGGTACATCAATGGCAGCACCTCATGTTGCTGGTGCAGCTGCACTATTGAAACAACGTTTTCCGCAACTTAGTGGTCAAGAGCTTAAAGCTAAACTGATTGCTGCAACTGACGCTCTAGGTTACGATTTTGCCGAAGCAGGTAGTGGCCGTTTAAATGCTCTAAAAGCGGTTGAGTCACCTATTACTACGGATGTTGCAACTGTGATGATGGGACGAATTGATCGCACTAGCGAATCATGGCAAGCACAACAAACACTAACCATTAAAAATATTACTGATCAAGACGTTGAGTTAACGTTATCCATAGCTAACGATAATGCTGCTATGGTTTTTAGTCATGATTTAGACGACGTTATTACACTAGCTGCGAATAGCACGCAAGCGATAACCATTGATGTTGAAGTAACTATTGCAAGTTTAGAGTTAATTGATTCCTTTGTGCACGCTAGTCCTTTTGTTATTAATAGCGACGATTTTAGTCATAAAGTGCCTTTGTTAATTATTGATGCAATAAAGTTGGCATGGCAAGCTGAGGGCTTTCCATTAAGTGTATGGATTAACGGTGTCAATGGAGGGAGTAATTCAAAACAAGAATACGTTAGCCAAGAAGAAATATTTGTAACACCCGGTAATGATTATGTAATTTCTGCCGTTTTTGATGAAGTCGAAAAAGTTAGTTGGGTGGTCAAAGAAATAACTGTTGGTAATGAAGACATACAGTTAGTGATTAATCCAGATGATGCAATAAATGAAATTAAAGTCGCAAGCTTTACAGATCATCAAGGCAGTAGTCGTGAGTTAAGTTCACTGTATGGCTCTGCTATCTATATTGAGTTTGCTCATCCCGCTTCTTTATATCGCCATGAACAGTTTTTCAATGGGTGGAGTAATGATGTAAAAAATGGCATGTTTGTTTCAAAACCCGTCTATGTCTCCTCTTTTTCAGATGAGTTTGAGCTGAATTATTCATTGATGTACGGAGATACTGAATCTGCAAGTGACGATTATCATTTATATACCTACACAGGTCATCACTTAGGGATTACTGATAATATAGATATAAATTTAGATGGCCAGTTACTCAGTAAAATAACTTTTGATGTAGGTGCCCTAGATGCTCTTAGTGGCGAATATTTATGGTATGTATACAGTAATTTGGGTGCAGGAAATTATCATAATGCTGGTTGGTACACTAGTGGCTCTGGAATTTCTGGGCCTCGTGATATGCAATCAAGTGACGATACTAAGTATTTAATTGAGCAGTTTAATTTTACTATCCATGGTAATAATCAGCCAAAAAATAGGTTTGGTAATTACGATTTCTCTATTTCTGAGTTAGGGGCCTTGGGTAACAATATAAGTGTTTATGGTATATCGTTTGACGATGATACCAATAGTTTAATGCCTATAGGAGGCAGTGATAATAGAACGCATACACTTTCAGCAGAAGGATTATATGTAGAGAGCTATTTATCTAATTATAATAATAATCTTTGGGCAACCACTAATGTGAAGTCAGACCTTTTTAGCCAATATGGTAGTTCACCCATTAATTATGTTGTTATTGAATGTGATAAGACAGTTAAGTATCAGCAGCGTGAAAACTTTTGGGGAACACTATACCCCTCAGAGTCGCTTAGTCTTTGTGATGAATCTAGTTTAAATGTTAATTACTCTAATTATCTTTTTGGCGTTGAGCAGAAGTCTACTGTATTTTCGTTAATTCCTGAAAACGGTGAAAACTATGCCTTTAAGTCAATTGATTTAAGAGCATTATTAAACCATGAAAAAAATTCAGAGCAAGAATATATAGCAACGGCTCGTTTAAATACCCAAAATGCATCGTTAGATAATATTGAAGTGTTGGCTTCTATCAATTATCAAGGAAGCTGGGAAGCAATAGAAGTAAACATAAGCTCAGGAGAAAGAGGGTATAGCAATATCGAGTTTACTCTACCTATTTTATCAGATGTTTATGTCACGTCATTAAAGTTAGAGTATAAAGTTTATCAATCTGAAGGACATATACTGATTAGTAATGCCTTTGTTTTAGGTGGTACAAAAGATGACATCATGCAAGTGGATCGAGATGAAGATGGTATTGCTGATGGCATTGATGATGACAAAGACAATGACGGTATTCCTGATGGTGTTGAATTAATCAATGGCTTGAATTATTTATCTGCGGATGATGCTGCATTAGATAAAGATGGTGATGGAATCTCTAATCTTGATGAATATCTTGCCGGTCGTTTTATTTCTCTTTACGAAGATGATAGTGATGGTGATGGAGTGCCAGATCATCTTGATGCTTTCCCTAATGATGCCAGTGAGAGTGTTGATACTGATAATGATGGCATAGGCAATAATGCTGATACCGATGATGATGGCGATGGTGTGAGTGATAGTGAAGATGACTTTCCTTTAGATGCCAGTGAAACGCTTGATACTGATGGAGATGGCATAGGCAATAATGCTGATACCGATGATGATGGCGATGGTGTGAGTGATAGTGAAGATGATTTCCCTTTAGATGCCAGTGAAACACTTGATACTGATGGAGATGGTATTGGTAATAATGCTGATACCGATGATGATGGTGATGGTGTTAGCGATACCAATGATGCTTATCCATTAGATGCTACACGTTCATCGAATACCACTATTCCAGCTAAAAAGGAAAAAAGCTCAGGAGGGGGAGGCAGTATGAACTTTTATTTATTGTTGAGTCTGCTGATACTTTGCACTCGTAAAATTAAATTGTTACGCAAGTAAAAAAAATACGCTAAATAGTTATTATTATTATTTAAAAAAGCCAATAAAATAAATTTTGTTGGCTTTTTTATTGGCCGTATTTATTAATCACTATCCTCTATTAAAAAAGGATTTTTATCTCTAAAGGTCGCTATCGACATAGCAATTGATAATAAAATAATGGAATTGAAAAATACTGGAATAAGTACAAATAAATAGCCTAATTCATGCACCATCTCACCACCGATAACTGCTGTTACAGCCGTTGCTCCGCCGGGAGGGTGCATACTTCCAGTATAATGCATGGCTAGCATTGCAATTCCAATAGCAACAGAAGAGGCTAGGATGGGGCTTGGAATTAAATAATAAGACGTTATACCAATGATCGCTGAAATAACGTGACCTCCAACAATGGGCCAAGGTTGCGATACTGGACTGTGTGGTACACCAAAAATTAACATTGCCGAGGCACCAGTTGAGGCAAGCACCATCGGCATATTGTCGGCTTCTAAAATACTACTGCTAAAAAAAGATGCACATAAGGTGGCAATAAAAGCACCTATAACTGAAATATAGACTTCCTTATTCGACATCGATTTCATTGGCATATTATTGGTTCACAAAAGCATAAAAAACCAGCATAACATCTAGAAACATGAAAACAATAGTGGAGTTTTTTAGAAAGTTTTTATTTGATAAGAACAAGTTAAAACCAACGAACTGAACATTCATTGGCTTTAATATTGTTGATAGGCAACCTAACGGGTAAGTGCGGCTAACTCAGTGGTTACTTGGTCAATACCGTACTTCTTAATACGACTGTTAAACTCTTTTTGTTTGCTGCTTAACAATGAGATTCCTTCAACCACTAAATCATAAGCTTTCCATTGTTGTGTTTTTTTATTTTTTCTCATTTGAAAAACAATGTTTATTTCAGGCCTATTGCTATCAATAATCTTAACGGCAACAGGTATCGCTTTTGCGTTACCGGTTGATTTAGCTCTCTGATAAACTACTTGTTGATTATTATATTGATTAAGCGCCGTAGCATAAGTTCTAATCAAGTAATGTCTCATCGAAGCGACAAATTTAATTCGTTGATCTTTGGTAGTTTTTTTAAGATTCTTACCTAAAATTTTATAAGATGCATATTTGAAATCAATAGCAGGCATAAGTTCTTCTTCAACGATATTGCGCATAAGATCAGGAAACTTCTTTAATTCCTGTTGACTGCTTGCAATACGTGAAAACAACTTATTTCCAGATTCTTCAATCACTTTATATGGAGATAATGGCTCTTGCACAGCAATCACATTTGTACTGATAAATAAACTAAGAAGAATGATTAAAGTTTTCATGGTAAGCCCTAACGTTGGTTACTTTTCTTGATAGAAGAATATGTTGGGTATTTTACATACCGACCGTGCGGTTTGTAAATGAAAACTTTGATTTATCTTATAACAATAAGTTATATATAGGAGGTGATTTTATCTATCGTACGGGGAAACTTACTTCCGCAGGTTTTCAATATATGAGCAAAGCTCAGCAATAACTTGGTCAAAGAGTTGTTTATTTTGAGAACTTTTACTTAAGCTTGAAGAGCCGTGAAAACAAGAAACAATAAAATAAGCAACTTGACTGAAATTTAAATTATCTCTTAGTTGTGGCGCAATACGCTGCAAGTTATCGGCAATTAACTGATTGAGTTGCTGCTGCATATCAAGAATACGTAAACGAAAACCTTCATCGATGCTAGACATTTCTTGGCATAAATTATTAAGCGGGCAACCACAAACAACATCATCACAGCTCATGTCTTTCGACATGCAAGCAAAAAACTGACATAAGCCATCAATAGGATCGTCAACTTCTACTGCAGGTTGCCACATGGTAATAAACATCGGAGTATAAATTTCTTCGAAAACGGCATAACCTAGTTCCATTTTATTGGTGAAGTGATGGTATAGCGCACCTTTAGATATTTCGCAGCGCTTAAGAATGACTGACAAACTTGTCGCTGTGAATCCATGTTGACGGATTTCATCAGCAGCAATGTCTAAAATATTCTGTCGTGTTTGTTCAGCGTTTCTCATGTTCTCTCCAATTTACAACAAAGCCATTCTAACCGACCGAGGGGTCTGTTGTAAAACATTACTGAATTTAGCTAACGAGTAATGATCATTCCAATATAGAACTAGAACGCTTCTAATGAAGCTAGATCGGGTTATAGGAGGTTAATGCAAAGAACTTCTTTAATGGGCAACTATTAGCATTATTTATTTTAAAAAAACTATTTAGAGTCGTATGCTGCATTTAAAAAGTATTTATAGAATAGGTTTAGTTGTGTACACAGTATCGGCATAAGGCTTGCCTCTGGGATGTTGAGTTAACCACAAATGTTTACTAATCTTAAGCTATCAGCATATAAATAAGATTCTCATGTTCAAGAAATTAAATCCTAAATGTTTGTTCTTCATTCCACTTTTTGTTATTGCCGCTGCTACGTTCGTTCAATATACCATTGAATATTGGCAAGAATTTGAACATTTAGAGTCTGTTCACGAGTTTTATGATAAATACGTTGTTATAGCCGAAGCAAGAACTGCCACACTAGATGCAGAGTTGGTACTGTTATTAAATTCATATGAGCAGTGCGATAAGGACTTTCAATCAAATCTTCGAGAACTAAAATACTCTAGACATATGCTGACTGAAATAGCTATTGTGGAAAATGGTGTAGTCATATGTGGTGATCAACAAGGGGTCAAGTTACCAGTTAAGTTATCCAGAAATATTAAAGAGTTGCAAAGAGCAATGACAGATAAAGGAATTGTCCTTTATCGTTATTCTTTGGTTAATAATAAATTTATTACATTTTCAATTTCATTTCGTGAGTTATGGATGTCGGCCAATTCGCTTTATATCGACTATGTTAAAGTTCATTTTGAATATAATGATGAATTTCTAATTGCTATCGACAGAGATAAATATTACGTAACTGAGCCCTTAATTAACGAAGAAGAGTACACCCCGTTTGTACATAGAAATAATGACGATTCTACTTTTTCAATGAAAATATATTATCCGAATATCAATATTACAAAAATAAGTAACAATGGTATTTTTAGGGTTATGTCCATAACTTTACTGTCATTAGTTCTGGTTTTATTTCAATACCGAAAAGTAGCTAGCAATTTAGGCAATCAAATAAATGCCGCTTATAAAAATAAAGAGTTTATTCCTCATTTTCAGCCCATTGTTAATTTAGAAACAACAAAATGGGTCGGTGCAGAGGCATTAATACGTTGGTATAAAGATGGTAAAATTTATAAAAGCCCCGATCAATTCATTCCTTTTGCCGAAAAAAATAGGATGTCGTCAGGTTTTCAAGACATTTGTATAGAAAACAGCCTTTCTTTACTTGAATGTCTTAAAAAGGATGAGGCTGATTTTTTTGTCAGTATCAATGTTTCACCAAATGATCTAGAAAACCAGCATGTCGATCATATTGGAGAACTTAAGAAAGCTTCGAAGATCTTGCCTAGGTTAGAATTCGAGATTACTGAGCGTGGCATCAATCTAAAGATCATGAAAAAATTTAGTCAAATGATTAAAAAGATTCATTCTTTTGGTTTTAGTGTCTCTTTAGATGATTTTGGTACCGGACAAGCGGGCCTTAGTTACATAAATTCACTTCATTTTAATAAAATCAAGATAGACAAAAAATTTGTCGATGCAATCAACCAAGACACTGTAGACTTTCATATTCTCACCACAATTATAGAGCTTGCAACTAAACTAGATGTAGAGATTGTGGCAGAAGGAGTTGAAACTGAAGAGCAAAAAGAGTGGCTTATATCACATGGCATCTATTTAGCTCAGGGGTGGTTATTCTCTAAAGATTTAACTTATGAATCCTTTATCAGTAAATTTAATACTCAAACATAACCTTATAATGCTAGAGTGTTAATAACTGGATACATAAATACAGCAATTAAATAGAGTTACCTCCAGTAATCTAGGTTTTGTTTAGTAAATTGGATTTTCTAAATTAGAACGACCTCCCTAACTTTATGAAAGATTAAGAAGGGCGATCCAGCTTTAGATTGGAATGATCAGTAAAATATCTATTTACTGGTAAACGAATAACTCCGTTCAACTTTTACTACTTCAACTGTGTACGATTGATACCATTTCTCTTGCCCTAATGATTGGGCAAGTTGATGCTCGCTATCATTCTTCCATTGCCTGATATTCTCTTCATTAGGCCAATATGAAATCGCAATTTCTTGTTCGCCCTCTGTAACGGCAATAAAGTCTAAACAGCCGTATTTATTAAAAGCCAAATCACGCATGACATTAATAGTGTCACTGTATTTTTGATCTTGCTGACCTGTTTTTGCTTTAAAAATTACGGCATACATATAATGCTTCTCTTATGATTTATAACTGAGTATATATTCTCTATTTTTTTGCGGGTAAGGATAATTGGCCAGTAAATAAAGGAATATGTTCTTTTAAGGTGTTTTTCAAAAATGTTCTACACTGATTTATTTTAGCTGAGCTGCGTAAGTCTTCATGACTTAATATCCAAACTCCCCAGTTCGATAATGGTAGCAGATGAGGTAAGCGAGTTATTGCTGGATCGGCTATTATATCTGGCAAGAAACAGGGCATACGTGCGATACCAAACCCCGCTTTAACGGCTTGGTGCATAGAAAATAAATCATCCACTTGCAACGCTATTTTTGGACGATGAAAATGCTCAAATGCCCAGTCAGGAATATCTGCTGAACCACCCCATATAATGATAGGAGTATGATCTTGTTGTACAACTTTATTACTAGTATAAAAGCCATGCTGTAGACGTGTCACTTCACTGCCAATTAAATATTCTGGTGGTTTTGCGGTAATCCTAACCGCGAGATCGGCTTCACGGTTAGCCATGTTTCTCAAACCATTGCTCACCATTAAATTAAAATTAATGCCGGGGTGTTGCCCTGAAAACTGATTTAATGGTTGAGCAAGAATAAACTCGAACACATCATGTGGCATGGTTAGGTTTATCTTACCTTCTAAAGTCGCATCTTGCCCCTGTAAGATTCGTGAGGCTTTTTGGCTATCATTATGCAATTGAACAATAATATCATAAATAGAAGCGCCTGCTTCGGTCATGCTATAACCTTGTTGATTACGTTCAAATAATCTAACACCATGAGCTGCTTCTAATGCTTGAATACGACGAGATACCGTTGAATGGTTCACTGCTAAATGTCTAGCTGCTACAGAATAACTTCCATAATTTGCTACGGCTAAAAAATATCTAAAATCATCCCAGTTGTGCATTTTTGCATAATCCATGTGTGTTTATTGTGAATTTATCAACAGTGGGGAGTTTTGTAAACTGCAGTTCTTAATTTGATTCGATTGGTATTAATGACAATGCAAGGAAATATAGCGAAAAGTAACTTTGATAAAGTTAGCGATTTATTACACAAATATTTTGATGGTTTATATCGTGGAGATATTGCTTTGCTTGCAGATGTTTTTCACCCTCAAGCGCATTATTCGTGTGCAACTAATGGTGAATTATTACAGCTAGCCATGCCGGAGTATTTCAAGGTGGTTGATAATCGAGATGCACCTATCAAGGTTAACCAACCACGGATAGATAAAATTATAGCAATTGAATTTGCTGGTGATGTTACCGCACTGGCTAAAGTGGAATGTGCCATTGGAAACAAGCATTTCACTGATTTTCTTAATTTAATCTATGTAAATAGCAAGTGGCAAATCATTGCTAAAGTTTTTCATTATCAACAAAAATAAGGAGTTAGAACATGCCCTACGTAAAAATTCAAGTTACTCAAGAAGGGGTAACCGATGAACAAAAAGCAGCACTTATTGCAGATACAACACAGATGCTTGAAAGAATATTAAACAAGTCACCTGCAACGACATTTGTAGTTATTGAAGAAGTTGCCCTAGAGAATTGGGGCTTTGCTGGTTTACCCGTTGCTCAGCACCGAAAAAATTTGGCAGAAAACCAGCAATGAATGTGTATGAAACACGACAAGAATTTATAAATAATTAATTGGAGAATATTATGTACAAGCTTTATACCATCCCTGGAAGTTGTTCAACCGGCATACATGTTTTATTAAATCAATTAAATGTTCCGGTAGAAATCATAAAACGGGAAGATGTTGATGATTACTCAGCGCTTGTGCCAACCAATCAAGTACCTGCATTGGCAAGCGATGAATTGTTACTGACCGAAGGTGCAGCGATTGTTTTGCATTTATTTGAACAGCATCAAGTTGATTTTGAACTGTTAGGCGGCAAAACTGCTTTTAAGCAATGGTTAATGTTTAACTATTCAACTTTACACCCAGCCTACTCTAAATTATTTACTCTAAATGGCATTATGGAAGAGGGTGATGAAAAGCAAAATGTAATGCAAAAATTAGCCGATAAAGTAGCTCAAAGCTGGGAAATTGTTGAACAACGGTTAGATAAACAAAAATATATAACAGGAGATAACGTTTCGGTACTTGATTACTTATTGGCAATATATGTTGGTTGGGGAAATGCTTTTCCTACATTAAAAATTTCACTCGGAGAAAATGTTCGTAAATTAGTGACAGAGGTCTCTCAACATTCTGAATTTGCTACTGCTTTTGCTAAAGAAGGGGCAAGCTTTAAAGTGCCAGTGAACAGTTAGTCTTTTCTGTTCATAAATTAGTTAAAGTTACAAACAAGCAGCACGATTAAGTGCTGCTTTTTCCTCCATATTTATTCCTCCAATTGTTTATCATTTGAAATAACTAGCAATATCTAATATTAAACTAGATAATCCCCGCGCTGATAAATTTACTTAATAAGCTCATGAAAATAACCACCCAAGAAAGAGATGCCGTTTATAAAACCATTTTCGCCCGCCGCGATGTGCGAAGTGAGTTTGAGCCTACTGAAATTCCTGATGATGTACTACATCGCATCATTACGGCAGCGCACCATGCACCAAGTGTTGGCTTTATGCAGCCTTGGGATTTTATTGTGATTAAAAGTAATGAGAGCAAAGAAAAAATTAAAGCAGGTTTTGATCTTGCTCATGCGCAATCAGCCGCTATGTTCAGTGATGAAAAGTCTCAACAATATAGTCGATTAAAACTTGAAGGTATTGTTGAAGCACCTATTGGTATTTGTGTTACCTGTGATCGTAATAAAACCGGCGAAATTGTGATTGGTCGCACCATTAATAATGAAATGGATTTATACAGTTCAGTATGTGCAGTACAGAATTTGTGGTTAGCGGCGCGTGCTGAAAATGTTGGCTTAGGTTGGGTCAGCATTATTCATAATGATGTATTGCGAAAAACCTTGAATATTCCACAGCATATCGAGATTATTGCCTATTTATGTTTAGGTTATGTTTCCCACTTTAAAGACAAGCCAGAGCTAGAGTTGCTAGGCTGGTTGCCTCGCCGTGATATTAAAGATGTGCTTCATTTTGAGCAATGGCACATGAGTGAACCAGAAAAGCAAAAAAAGTAAAAACAAGAATAAGATACAAAATGGTACATTTTGGTAACATACGTTACGTCTATTTAAGTAAGTCATCGATAAGATGCAGATCTCATTAATAATAAATAAGTAAATAATATGAAGAATAAAATGAAAACTGCTGCTTTAAGCCTTGTCATAGCTTCAAGCCTTATAACCAGTAGCTTAACCTTAGCGCAAGAAAACCTTAGCCAAAATCAATCTGAAAGCGACGAATTAACAAAAAGCCAATTAACCGAGGATGATTTTAATGGTGGCTTTTTAAAAATAGGTTATGGCTATAAAACAGAAATAAGCCCATACCACTCAGAAGTTAAAGGGGGATCTTTATTTGTTAACGGTCGCTATCAATGGGAAGGTTTGTTTGTTGAGGCTTTTTATGGTGCTAATGAGCGTAATGAAGGTTTGAGTATTGGTTATAATTTCCTTAATACCGAACAATGGAGTTTTGACATAAACACTGTTTTGGCTCATGGGGAAATTAAATCTGAAATTTTTGATACGGATAAAATATTTTATCAAAATTTCGATAGTACACAGATGGTGGGCTTAAGGGCAACGGGAAATTTTGATCAATCTACGGTGCAATTTATGCTTGCCCCATACTCTTTAAATGATGAGCTTGATAAGGGAGTATACGCATCACTTTGGTTAGGACAATCATGGCAAGTGAAAAACTGGCAGTTTCATTCGAGCTTAGGGTTTACTTATCGCTCTGCAGATATACTCGATCATTATTACGGTATTTCTGAAGAAGAAGCTTCAGAGCATTTTCAAGCTTATAAAGCTGGCTCTGGTGTTGATATAACGGGACAACTTAGTGCAAGCTACCCAATATCATCGAGTTTATTGTTTGAAAGCTATATCAAGTATACCGACTTTGCCAGTTCAATTAATGAAAATCCTGTGATGAATTTTGCCAGTAAAGAATTTGGCATCTTAGTTAGTTATGTTTTTTAAGGAGATTATGATGAACTTATTCCATAAAAAAAGCATATTCTCTCATGCATTGTTAAGTCAAAGTTTATTCACTCATGGTTTCAATTATTTGCTATTGATTAGTTTGATGATTGTTTTAATTTTTTCTTCATCGTTATATGCCGCAAACAACCAAGCGCCATTTACGTTAACAATAACACCTAAACAATGCGTTTCCGTTGAACAAGGACAAGATTGTTATGTCGATATTGAGTTAAACTGGCATGCTGAACAGGCAAATAACTATTGTGTATTTTCTTCTGTGCAAAAAGAGCCATTGCAGTGTTGGACAAATAGTCGTGAAGGAACATACAGTAAAGAGGTTGTAGCTAATAGCAGCATTCAATTTTCTTTAAGGCAAGTGAAAAGTACTAAGGTATTAGCAAGTCAGCAATTGGACATGGCGTGGGTCTATAAAAAGAGTGCTCGTCGAAATGCCTCATGGCGCATGTTTTAGCTTAATATAAAGGCAGATATTATGAATGAGCAGTCACATATCTTAATTGTTGAAGATGATGTCGAATTAGCAGAATGGATGTGTGACTACCTTAGTCATAAAGGTTATTTAGTCACGTTAACCGAGCGTGGTGATGAAGCGATTACTTTAATTAATCAGCATAACCCAGATGTCGTTATTCTTGATGGAATGCTACCAGGACTTGATGGCATTGATGTATGTAAAGTGGTTCGTCCAAGTTTTAACAATGCCATTATTATGGTGACTGCTCGTGATGAAGAAATTGACGAAGTACTTGGTTTGGAAATGGGAGCGGATGATTACTTAACCAAACCTGTTAGAGCAAGAGCATTGCTTGCTCGAATTCGAAAACATCTTGACCGTCAGGAAAAGAGCCATCAACAAGCGATTAACCATCAAGAAAGTGAGTCAGCTCTTTCCATTGAAGAAAACCAAGGAGAGAGTAGAGATAAACTCCAATTTAACAACCTTGTTATTGATAAACAGGCGATGGTTGTTTCTCTGGATGGTGAAAAAATAAAACTCTCGTCGAATGAATTTGATGTGTTGTGGTTATTAGCAAGCAATGCTGGTGACGTAACCACACGAGAATTGTTAGTCACTCAGCTTAGAGGCTTTGATTATGATGGCTTTGATCGCTCCATTGATTTAAGGGTTTCTCGTTTACGTAAAAAATTAAAGGACGATTCTAGTGCTCCTTTTCGTATAAAAACCATTTGGGGCAAAGGTTATTTATTTGCTAAGGATGCTTGGTAAGTGCGTACCTTAACTTTGTCATTAGTACTAGTTGTGTTTATCGCTACGGTAGGATTAGGTTGGTTATTTGACCAGCTTTATGAACAGAATATAGCACATGAACAACAAACAAATATTGATGCAGTACAAGTGCTTGAGCAGTTTGGGTCTGGTTTAGCACAGGCGATGAATGGTTTAGCTGAACGTAATCAACTTATTCAAAATTGGCAGCTTACTAATAAAGAGCTACAAGCACAGCCCTATCAATTAAGCTTGGTGAGTTTAACCAACTTCCCATTACCTAAGTCTCTTCATACTGACTTAAAACAGGGCAAGCCGTTACTGCTGGAAAGCGATAATGGTTTAACCTTTCACTTTTATTTGCCAGCTTACGATGAACTACTGCTGGTAAAATCACCACTCTTACTGAATGAAGTGCAAGCGCAATCTACCGCTTATATTTTTACTGCGTTATTTTATTTTGCGCTGATTTTGTTGTTTTTACTTTGGGCATATCCACTTGTTAGGCAGTTACTTGCACTTCGACACGCAGCTAAATCTTTTGGTGAAGGTAAGTTAACTCAGCGCATTGCTCCTAGTTCAATTTCATATATAAAAGATATTGAAGGTGAGTTTAACCATATGGCACAGCGTATTGAAAACTTAATTGCTGATGTGAAATTATTAAGTACCGCGGTATCACATGATTTAAGAACGCCGCTAGCAAGAATTCGTTTTGGAATTGATACGTTGCAAGAAGAGGATGATGTTGAGCAGCAAGCGCGATATATTGAAAAAATAAGTGGCAATGTTGATCAAATGACAGATTTGGTGGAAACGCTGCTTAGCTATGCACGACTCGATCAAACCATGTTAGAGATTAAAAAAGAGAAGCTTTGTTTATCAACACTAACTTTAAATTGTATAAAGCTAAAAGAAAATAACAGCCTGAGCTTTAATGTAGTCATGGAGAAAGATGAGATTTTTATTATTGGTGATAAACGCTATTTAACCATGTTGATCAATAACCTTTTACAAAATGCTATTAATTATGGTCAAGGTAAAATAGCTATTAACTTAACGATTGAAGAAGGTAGCGTACTTCTTACTATTGCTGATAATGGCCAAGGCGTTCTAGAACATCAACGACATGATATGTTTAAACCTTTTGTTAGAGGCAAACATGATACTAAAACTGTTAAAGGGCATGGCATTGGTTTAGCTATAGTAAAGCGTATCGTTGATTGGCATCATGGAACGATTAACATAGGGCAAGACAATGAATTGTTAGGCGCTAAGTTTATGGTTCGTTTGCCTTTATTTCACTAAGTTTGGCGAGCAATAAAAGCTAAAGAGTGCTGATTAAAAATATCTGGTTGTTCAACATTACACACATGACCACATTTTTTGATGGTATTTAATACACTATTTTTATGTTTATTGACCATTTCTTTTACTGGGCCTAAAAACATATGATCTTCTTGTCCCATGATATAAAGCGTAGGAATATTGATTTCTTTTTCTTTGAAATAACGCATCAGCGGATTAACATCCATCGCTAACTTAAACCAACGAATAAACTCTTTTTGGCATAATCGTTTTGCTTCGCGCACAAACATATTACGCGATTCTTTATGTCTATCTTTTGGCATCATAATAAAAGCGAATAAGCGATATAGCCACATATAAGGGATCCAATACTTAAAGATATTGCCCAAATAAACCAACGTATTGCTGCGCGTATTAAAACGGGTGATAGCACCGCCTAAAATCATACTAGAAACACGCTCTGGTGCAAGTTCTGCGATATTACGAATAATAATTGTACCTAAAGAAATACCAACAAAATGTGCACTGGAAATATTGTTATGATCTAATACATCGATAATATCTTCAGAAACATTATTAAAAGAATAATTACTGTTAACAAAGGTTTCGACCAAGTGACTTGACTTACCATGACCGCGTAAATCAAGTAATAAAACATTGTGTTGTTTTTGATAAGCGCGTATTTGACGAAACCAAATAGCTGAACTGCCGCCAGCACCGTGGACAAAAACCACCCAGCTTTTATTGGTTTTATGTGGGTAAACTGTGTGGAAAAGAATAGATTTGCTCATGGCGGTAAACTACCTAATATCGCGAATGATGACAAGCAGAGATTGATTGATTATAACTAAATTTTTCATTATTCGCCGAATAAGTTTATTTAATAGTCGATATTTGAAGATTGCTTAGCTCTATCGTTATAATTTCTTGCTTAGCCCCTTATGGTAACGATAGAATTGTCCACTGATTTTTCCTGTTTAGGGCTGGTAAAATCTATACTTGAAGCGTTAATTTTTATTTAACGCCGATTTAAAAAAACACGATAAGCGAAAATACATTGAAAACACCTTCCAACGATACACTAAAAGACAGTACAGCTGACACTTTGCCTAGTCATACTCCATCAAATACCCAGCGTTATGTTCGATTCCCTAATGGCAGTGATTGCTCTGAACAAGAACTTAATAAACGTTGGCAGTATTTAACTGATACTGAAAGTGTTAAAAGCGAAATGGGTTCACATATTTATGCGGGTGAAGACTTAACTGTTTATGCCGCTAATATTGAGAACTGTATTGGAACAATAAAAATGCCAGTGGGTATTGCAGGACCTATTCGTATCAATGGGAGTTATGCTAAAGGGGACTTTTTATTGCCGATGGCAACAACAGAAGCGGCGTTGCTGGCAAGTTATCATCGTGGATCAGTGCTAATTTCTACGGTTGGTGGTTGTACTGCTCTGTTAACGTCTGAAGGCATTACCCGTTCACCGGGGTTTGTTTTTAATAGCATTATAAATTTAGCCAACTTCTCTCATTGGATATTGCTCAACAAAGAAAAGTTTAGCGAGATAACTAAACAAACCAGTAATTATTGTCGATTGCAAGATATTCGTATTGCCTCAGAAGGAAATCATCTGTATTTATTATGTGATTACACCACTGGTGACGCAGCGGGTCAGAATATGGTTACTATAGCGACCCAAGCCATTTGTGAATACATAATTGCTAATACACCAGTGCAGCCTGAATACTGGTTTGTTGAAGCAAATTGCTCTGGTGATAAAAAATCAACGTCGCAGTCTTATGGCAGTGTTCGTGGAAAAAAAGTTTCTGTAGAAGTACGTATTCCTGAAAAATTTGTTAAACGCTTTTTACATACCACACCACAGCGTATGGTTGATTGCTGGCGTATGTCAGCACTTGGCGGTGTTATGAGCGGTACTATGGGAGTACAAGGACATTATGCTAATAGCCTAGCTGCAATGTTTATTGCTTGTGGTCAAGATGCTGCTTGTGTTGCTGAGGCTGCAGTGGGGATTACTCGTTTTGAACTGTGTGCCGATGGTGCTTTATATTGTGCAGTAACCCTGCCAAACCTTATTGTTGGCACAGTAGGTGGTGGTACTAAGTTACCGAGTCAACAGGCATGTTTATCCATGATGAACCTACCTAAAGAAAATCAAGCTCGCGCTTTTGCTGAAGTATGTGCCGCAGCAGCATTGGCCGGAGAAATTTCTATTATTGGTTCACTTGCTGCAGGTGACTTTACTCATGCGCATAAACATTTAGCTAGAGATAGATAATTAATGCACATAAATTAACGTTTGCGCTAATTTAGTTAATTCAGCTGATTTTATATTTCTGCTTAAACAGTTGTAATCCTTTTAAACTAAATTGTATTGCTCTGGAATCTAAATCTTTTGTTGCCCATCCTTGAGTCATTAAATCTTTTAATATGAGATGCCCCAAAACTCCAGCTAAGTGATTTTTTCTTTCACTCCAATCTAAACAAGATTTACAAAGAGGGCGTTTATTCGATTTAACGCTCTCTAGTTCAAAACTAATGCCTAGTGTATTGAAAAACATTTGTCCGTGTTCGGTAAGTAATGTTTCAGCGCCATTATCAATCACGTATTTATGACTGACTAGAGAATCATATAAGGAAACAGAGATTTCTCCAGCTAAATGATCATAGCAAATACGGGATTTTCTTAATCTGGGATTTGTTGGTCCCGTAACCGTTTTTTTGTGAGTGAGTGTGGCAGAAATATTTAATAAACTTTCTAGTAACTCTGCGATTGAGGCATCTTTGAGTTGAAAATACTTGTGACGTCCTTGCTTTCTAACCACTAATAATTCACCTTCAACTAGCTTAGTTAAATGGCTGCTTGCAGTTGATGAGCTAATGTCGCCTTCAACGGCTAATTCGGTTGCGGTAAGTGCCTTCCCTCCCATTAACGCTGTTAACATGCTCGCGCGAGTTGGTTCACCTATAAGGCTGGCGATGAATGAAATATTAGGTGTCATAGTTAACTATTCTCAGAAAAATTGATAGTTCGATGCACGTCGAAGCATAACTCTATATTTTCGTTAGACTGCCTGAAAAATATATAAGAGGCAATACTTATGAAAATAACCTGTTTTATCGAATATAAAATTGATCCATTTAAAGTTGAATTATTCAAACAGTACGCTAAAAACTGGGGAAATATTATTCCTAGTTGTGGAGGAGAGCTACTAGGCTATTTTCTTCCTCATGAGGGAAGTAATTACACCGCATTCGGTTTGATTAGTTTTGAGTCTTTAGCTGAGTATGAAAAATATCGAGTAAGATTGAAAGCTGATCCAGCAGGGCAAGATAATTTTCTATTTGCTCAACAAGAGCAATTTATTCTTGAAGAAAAACGAAGTTTTTTAACGGTTGTACCTGAAACGTTTAATCAATTACCAAGAGGTAAAGTATGATAGCGGTCATTTTTGAAGTAACTCCTAAAGATACTGCTAGTAAAGAAGAGTATTTGCAAGTTGCAGCTCAGTTAAAAAAAACATTGATGGCAATGAATGGATTTATATCTATCGAACGTTTTCAAAGTTTAAACGATTCAAACCGATTTTTGTCGCTCTCTTTTTGGCAAGATGAAAAATCAGTAAAGGTTTGGCGAAATAATATTTTGCACCAACAAGCTCAAGACAGAGGAAAGAATGGTTTGTTTAAACTATATAGGATCCGAGTAGCGAGCGTAATGCGTGATTATGGCTCTGGCAATGAAAAAGCAGAGGTGGGTTAATGGAGTTAATAACTTATTTAAATGAACATTTTTTGACGAAAAAACGTTTACTACAGTTAACTAAAATCTCCGATACTCAATTGATAAATTATCAACAGCAAGGTGTTATGCCTAAGTGTTCATATAGAATAAATTTGCAGACAAGTTGTGATTCATTTTTTGGTGTAAATGAAGAAAGCAATATAATTGAATATTATGCAAAAGGATATGTTACTTGGTTGAATGATATTCAGAGCATTGAGGACAACGAGAGAGTCTATGCGTTATTTGCTCAGCGTTATAAACAAGCACTGCTCAATTTAAACGCTCAAGGTTATAGCAGCGAAGTTACTCATTTAGATGATAATTTAGCCAGCCATATTAAAGTTGAATGGTTGCACTTTTTAAAGGGGACCTATGGATTGTGCACTCGCTCTGGTTTACCTGAAGACATTGCTAAAAAAGAACTAGCCATTGCTAAAATTACTTTATTAATCAACAAAGAATCTTTGTGTGAGAAAGAAAGGTTAGTATTAAATAGTGCTGTTGATTTACTAGATGAAGTTAGTGCCTTATTTGCCCCCCATGAGAGGATGAAAAGCACTCGATATCGCTTCGTTGATAAGATAAAAGCTAAGTATCAGTTGTAACTTTAAATCCCAATTTTAAAAGCGAAGCAAAACATAGTTCTGCTTCACTTTTATTTTTTAGCGTTAATTACGACCAGCCATTACACCACCATCAATATCCCATATAGCGCCTGTAACCCATGAGCTTTCATCTGATAATAAAAAGCTGATGCTGTTAGCCACATCATCGGTATTACCAATGCGGCCTATAGGATGGAAGTCGTTAAAACCAGCTAATGCCTCATCAAGTTCATTCGGTTCAATAAAAGAGTGATAAATTGGCGTTTTGACGACCGCAGGCGATACCGCATTGACTCTAATATTATGTTCAGCAAGTTCCATCGCCATATGTTGGGTTAACGCATGTAAACCCGCTTTTGCCATAGAGTAAGCGGAAGAAGGAGTTGCCTTAATTGCTTGTTTTGCCCACATAGAACCTATGTTTACGATATTACCCCCGTTATTTCGTAGCATGTTAGCTGCAACAGCTTGAGAGATGAAAAAGGTTGCTTGGTTTAATTGCATATAGGTGGAGTAATCTGTTTGCTCATGATCTAAAAAGCCTTTTGGACTAAAGTAACCTGCAGCGTTTACTAAATAGTTGATTTGATTATCATCATCATTAATAAAAGCTAATAGCTTTTTTAAGTCATCAGCATTATAAAGATCGGCTTGAATACTAGATACTTGCCCAAGTGGTTTTAATGTTGCTAATGCAGAGCTTAGCTTTTCAGAATTCCTTGCTACGATGATCACATTGATATTGTGCTTTAATAATTGCTTAGCTGTTGCTAATCCCATACCGCTTGAACCACCTATTATTAACGCGCTGCCATGATGTGAAAAGTTCATTTGTTCTACTCCTAAAATTGTGACCCACCATTGGATCAAGTGTGGCTATTTTAGAAGTGATTTCTTGTTAAGAAAAGCAGGTACAAAAAGGTAAGGTAGGAACAAAAAGGTACAACTTGTTAATTTTTATATAAATTTTAATTTAGCATTTGATTTTTAACTCAGATGTTATGTTCATTTAAATCAAGCTTCACTAACATCAATTTCTTGTTGTAACGTTTCTAATTGATCAATTATTTTAATGAACTTATTTCCAAAGTCAGTCACTTTGTATTCTACTCTAGGCGGAATTTCGTTAAAGGTTTCACGCGCTAAAATATTAAATTCAATGTTTTTTTTCAAACAGCTATTGAGTACTTTAGTGGTTAATCCTTCAACATTTCTCACCATTTCACCAGGGCGGTTAATACCTTCATTTAGCAAGTTATAAACGGTTAAAGACCATTTGCAGCCGATAATTGTTTCAACCATCCGAGCGGATTTTTCTGGTGCAGATTTTCTTGGAAATTTTATTTCGTTATTATTCATAAAGATGTACCAAAAAGTACCTACCTGACTCGATAGTACCTACTGTCGAATAGGATAATGATAAAGTAATATTATGACATTGACTCTTTTTGAATAACACATAAACGTTGGAAAATTAATAATGCTAAACATGAACTTTGAGCAACAGGTGGTGATTAATACCAATGAACTGAAATGGCAACAAAGCCCTAAGGCAGGTGTATGGCGCAAACCATTAGCCCGTCAAGAAGCAGAACAAGGCCATGCCACTAGTATTGTACGTTATCAAGCAGGGGCGAGTTTTTCTTCCCACCCTCATCCCAAAGGCGAAGAGATTTATGTTATTGAAGGAACATTCTCTGATGAAAGTGGCGATTATCCCAAAGGGAGTTATCTTCGTAACCCTGAGGGCTTTAGTCATGCCCCTTTTAGTAAAGACGGCTGCCTTATTTTAGTTAAGCTTCATCAGTTCCAACTTGATGATCAAGAGCAGGTACGCATTGATACTAAAAACACCGAATGGTTAGCAGGTCATGGTGGTTTAAAAGTAATGCCTCTGCATAGTTTTAAAGGGGAATCTACTGCGTTAGTTTTTTGGCCAGCAGGTGAAAAGTTTATTCCGCATACTCATGTTGGTGGAGAAGAGATTTTTGTTATCTCAGGTGAGTTTATTGATGAATATGGTCGTTATCCAAAAGGAAGTTGGCTAAGAAGTCCTCATATGAGTCAACACCATCCTTATGTTGAACAAGATACCCTCATTTTAGTGAAAGTAGGGCACTTATAATAAAGTGCCCGCGAGTAGGTTTTAGCTTTTATTTACCTAACTAATGATTTTACTCTGCATTCAAAATTAAATAACTCAGAGGGGCTAAGGTTAAGGTTAACGTTTTACCTTTTATGGCTATTTTATTTTTATTGTCTTCATTTTTGTTTGCAACTTTATTCTCAACAATACTTTGCGCAACAATTGAATAAGCTTGCTCAGTAACTTGAAAGCTAACGGTTTGCTCTGTTGTTGCAGTATTAAAGGCAACTATGTTTTGGTGTTTGTTTTGGTGCTGCTCTGTTGAGGTAATTGTCCGTGAAAAAGCATAAATACCAGCAGTGTTTTGATGATATAAGCTTTGCTGTTGGCCTGTTCTCAGTGCAGGGTATTGGTAATAGCTATCGGCAAAATTAGCAAAGGTTTGATAAAACAAGTGGTTTTTGTCGAAGTTATCATCAGCTGTTGTTGCTGTAGTGGCTAGCAAGTTGTCATCGTTATAACTGCTAACCAATGAAGGCATCATATCTTGGCGTGAATCTTTATCACCACCATCACCAACAAACCCTTGTTCATCACCGTAATAAATAATAGGTACACCGCGCATAAAGTACATCATCGCACTTGCTAATAGGTTACGTTTGATTTGCTGGGTTTCGTTATAGTTGAAGCTACTTTGTTTTAGCATATAGGCAAAGCGTCCCATATCGTGATTGCCGGTAAAGTTAAGCAGTTGGTTAGCATTGCTGTCATCATCTAAGTAATCACTATCATGGCTTAGCCATTGCTCAATAACATCAGTGCCTTTTTGCTCGATAAGTGCTTGAGAAACGGTGCTTTGAAAACCAAAATCAAGGATTGATTGCATCTTACCTTCAGTGGTAAATTGACTGAGCTCTTTACTATCAAAGCTATACACTTCACCAAACATGAAAAACTGCGGAATACCAATGCTTTTGGCATGAGAAACTAAAGCTGGAGCAAAAGCAGACCAAAATTCTATATTGACATGCTTAACCGTATCGATACGAAATCCATCGGGTTTAAACTCAGTGATCAAATCAGAAAAGGTGTTGATCATATGCTCAACCACTTCTGCGTTGTTGGTATTCACATCATCTAAGCCTGCAAAATCACCATATAAAGAATTTTCCCCTTTAAAACTTGAGTCACCTTGATTGTGATAATAGTCAATATTATTTAACCAAGCAGGGCTTTTAATGTTTTCTAATCCTTTAGGAATTACCGTTTTATAGCTATCACCAGCAGCTATTTGACTTAATGATTTATATGGACAGCCATTCTCAACTAACCATTGTAAACCGTCTTCACCATGACAGTCGGTATAACGAATAATATCAGCTGTATGATTGGTGATAATGTCAAAAAATACTTTAATGTTGGCTTGATGAGCCGAGTCAATCAATAGTTTTAAATCTTCGTTACTACCAAGATGTGGGTCTATTTCAGTGAAGTCTAAGACCCAATAGCCGTGATAACCTGCACTATCGCCTTGTACGGCTTGATTACGTAATATTGGGGTTAACCAAATAGCACTAACGCCCAGTTCTTTTAAATAGGGAATTTTTGCTTGTAAGCCTTGAATATCACCACCGTGATACATACCTTTGTCTGCTTTATCAAAACCACCAGCAGAAATAGCTTGGGTTTTAGAGCCATTATCATTGCTGGTATCGCCGTTATAAAACCTGTCAGGCATGACAAAGTAAAACACTTCATCTTGAATGTCGCGATGTAAATAATGTGGTAAATCAGTTGCGGTTAACCTGTGATTTTGTTTTTCTTGAGTAGCTGCCTTACTAACAATCTCAGACGTTTCTACTGTAGGGGGGGTATCACTGCATGCACTCATTAAAAATGAAGTGACGGTAACAGCTAAAACACAGGATAATTTTATTTTTATTTTTTTGTAAGTTGTCATTTTTTTCACTTTTATAAAGTTATATGTTTCTTGGACGTACGTTCTGCATTGCTTTAGCCAATTCAATCACTGAAGGAACGCTTGCTAATTGCTCAATATTCACTGGTAGCTTTTGTAACCAGTTTGGATGTTCATCTATTGTTCCTGGTATGTTTACCTGTTCGACAATTTCTAAAGCGTCTTCTAGTGGTATGAGTTGAATATGGCTATTCGCTTGTGCAAGATATTTTTGCACTGCAAGGGTTAATTCAAGTGACACCATCGCCGGTGCTTGCTCTGGAGCTTTCTCTAAATCAATAACGTTTAAATCATTAAGTGCAGCGATGAGTAATCGACGTTCATCCACACGATTAGTACGTTCAGATTGACCCATTGCTTCATCAGGGTATAAATCAAGTTGTTGGCGCCATTGTAAATCGCGCCCTGTCCACCAACCAGCAAGCGTTGGTAAGTCATGAGTAGATACGGTAACCATGGATTGAGTTGGGTATAGCTCTGGACGTTTGAAAAGGCCAGATTCCCATTTCTCAAAAAATAATACTTTATAAGAAAGTAAACCTGCACTCGCCATAATTTCACTAAAGCCGTCAGGTACCGTGCCAAGATCTTCACCAATCACTACACAATCATTACGTCGTGATTCTAGCGCAATAATGCGCAGAATATCTTCAAACGGGAAGGTGATGTAAATGCCTTCATTCGCTTTCATTCCCGGAGCAACCCAGTATTGGCGCATTAAACCTAAAATATGGTCAATACGAAGTGCGCCAGCATATTGCATATTACTACGCAGTGCTTTAACTAGCGGTAAATACCCCTGTTGTTGTAATGCTACTGGATTAATAGGTGTTAACCCCCAGTCTTGCCCTAAGGTATTCATTGCATCTGGTGGTGCACCAACGGCAGCACCAGCAACATAAACTGATTGATCTGACCATACATCAACACCAGAGCCATCACAACCTACGGCTAAATCAAGGTATAAACCTATAGGCATATCTAATGTTTTAGCGGTATCCGCAACTTTACTTAGTTGACGATGGGCAAGCCATTGTACATAAACAAAGTAATTGATGCGTTCACTATGCTGTTTCACAAAAGCTTTGACTTCTGTTGAGTCAGGTTGCTGATATTCAGCTGGCCATTTACTCCAGCCAAAAGCATTAAAGTCAGCTTTTCTAAAATGTTCATATAAAGCTTCGTAAGTTGCTAAACGTTGTAAGTCTTCGCCGCCTTGTTGCTTGAATAATTCAAATTCATTGGTTAATTGTTGTGTTTGCTTAGTGCTAATAAAGTCTTGATAGAGTATTTCAATAATTTCAAACTTCACATCAGAAACCGCAGAATAATCAATTTTCTCACACGATCTTGCGTAATCTACTTTCGCGATAAAGTCACTTTCTTTAAGTTTATCTTGAGCCGTGGGGCATTGGGCTAAATTTGGCACTTGGCTAATATCAATATAAAGCGTATTTAAAAAACAACGACTCGTTGGAGAATATGGGCTGCGATGAGCAGGGTTATCTTGATACAAAGGATGTAAAGGGTTTAAACCGATAACTGAAGCTTGTTGATTGGCAGAAAGTTTGACTAGGTTTTCTAAATCACCAAAGTCTCCCATACCCCAATTTTGTTCACTTTTTAGGGAGTACAATTGTGCGGCATAACCCCAAAGCTTCTCACTACTAGCTTCTTGTGGTGCGTAGCAAGTTTTTGGTGCAAAAATTAAATGACAATTTGCTAGTTCACTGCCATAAGAAACAGTTAATTGATGGTAACCTTGCTCCATACTTGATAGAGGTAAGCGATATTTATTGTATTGTTGTTGGCCAAGCATGCCTTCTTCAATCAAGACTAAATCAACAATGTTTATTTCATCAACGTGTTTTTTATTACATTCACTTATCACAGTTCTAGTAATTGTTTTATGCTTACTTGTTGGCAAACTAATGATAATAGAGTGGTGTTCATCTTCCATTTTTGCAATATGTGATGCAGGTAACATTGAGCGCCAAGGCCGTTCATTTAATTGAGTTATCTGCTCGTTAAGTTGCTCTTCACTATCTAGGCAATAGCCCATTGCTATTAGCAGGGTACGTCTGGCACCTTTATTCGCTTCTACTCGGTTACCATAGCTATCTATATAGCTTTGATGAAATCCTACGAGTTCGGCTAACTGTTCAATTAAATCCATGGTTTTTCTCTACGTTTAAGGCTCTTTATAAGAGCATTTTTCTATTTGTTATTGAGCTGACTGCAAGAAACTCAGTACTAAGCAACTGTGTGCTGCGACCGTAATTTTATTGCTGCTTATGTTTTTGTGTTTGTTTATCTGTTCTTGGTTATTCGGCTTTGGTTTTTGATGGCTTACTGATGCGGTATCAATAAGTTTTTGCCAGTAACCATTTAGCTTGGGTAAGGCGTAATTAATTTCACATTGATGTGCATTAAAAATAACTAACAAGGCATCATCTTCGGTTTCTATTTCGTTATTTATTTCTGTTTCTGTCTGGGCAAGCAACATAGCAAAGCACTTTATCGCACTGTCATGCCAGTGGTTTTCATTCATTGATTCACCACGACAATTGAGCCAACTAATGTCTGCTAAACCGGTTTTTTCAGAAATATTTTTTCCGTGTTGATAGTGAGTACGGTTTAATAACGGATGTTGCTTTCTTAATTGAATAAGTTGCTTAACAAAATTTATTTCGTCTGATTTATCGTTTGACCAGTTCAGCCATGTGATGTCGTTATCTTGACAATAAGCATTATTGTTACCTTGCTGAGAGTGCGCGATTTCATCACCAGCCAGTAACATGGGCGTACCTTGGGCAATAAATAATGTGGTTAATAAATTACGTTTTTGTCTTAATCGTAAGCGTTGAATGGTTTCATTGGTGGTGACACCTTCAACACCAAAGTTGCTACTGAAATTACTTTGATGGCCGTCTTTATTTTGTTCACCATTATTGTGATTATTAGGCTGCTGATAGCTGACTAAATCCTCTAAGGTAAAGCCATCATGTGAGGTAATAAAGTTAACACTCGCGCTGGGGCGTCGACTGCTTTTTTCAAATAAATCACTTGAACCATGCAATCGTTTAGCAAATTCAGGAGCCATGCCTTGTTCGCCTCGCCAAAAACGGCGACTGGTATCTCTAAATCTGTCATTCCACTCTAACCAGCTATTAGGGAATTGGCCTAACTGATAACCACCAGCGCCAATATCCCAAGGCTCAGCAATAAGTTTAACTTTGGCTAAAACAGGATCCTGTCTCAGGGCAGTAAAAAAATGATTATTGGCAGAAAAATGAGGATTTTCACGACCAAGAATAGGAGCAAGGTCAAAACGGAAACCGTCAATACCCATTTTTTCAACCCAATAACGTAAGCTGTCACAAATCAGTTGCACAACACGTGGGTGTTCAATGTTTATCGTATTGCCGCAACCTGAAAAATTGCTGTAATAACGTTTATCATTTTGTTCTAAACGATAATAACTGGCGTTATCTATACCTTTAAAGCTATAAGTTGGCCCAAGGTGGTTGCCTTCAGCCGTATGGTTATAAACCACATCAAGAATAACTTCGATACCTGCTTGATGAAAGGTTTCCACCATGGCTTTAAATTCGTCAATAGCATCGCCATGACTATATTGAGCATGGGGGATAAAAAAGCCAATGCTGTTATAACCCCAATAATTACTTAAGCCTTTTTGCTCTACAAACGGCTCATTTATAAATTGTTGTATTGGTAATAATTCAATACTGGTAATGCCAAGAGCTTTTAAATACTGACAACTTGCTTTTGAAGCAAGTCCAGCGAATGTACCTTGTAACCTCACGGGCACATCGGGATGTTGTTTAGTAAACCCTTTAACGTGAAGCTCAAAAATTAGGGTGTCACGTCGGCGGATTTGAGGGTGTGAATTGCAATCTTCGAGCGTAGGTGTTACTACGCATTTTGGCATTGCGTGAGCATTATCGTGATGATCAAGCGTTAAGTCTTGTTGAGTGTTATCTAGATCATAACTGTAATGACTATCAGAAGAATGAAACTCACCTGATAGTGCTTTTGCGTAAGGGTCTACTAATAATTTACTGGGGTTAAATCGATGACCTTGGTGGGGAGAAAAAGGGCCATGTACTCGGTAACCATATCGACTACCAACTTTTATGCCTTTGATATAACCGTGCCAAATATCATCAGTAAATTCTGGTAAAACGATACGAGAAATTTCTTTATCATTGTCATCAAAAAAACAAAGCTCTACTTTTTCAGCATTGGCGGAAAAAAGGGCGAAATTGGTTCCTTTATCATCACAGGTTGCGCCTAATGGATAAGAGCGACCTGAGCTAACTTGCCACGTTTGTGGTAGCTTAGTTTTAGCGCTTTTGTTTTTAACTATGCTGTTAGCTTGAGGCATTTATTTTCTTGCCTCTGTATCAATATTTTTCTTTGTTATTGAACCATCAACTAAGCTAAACATAACAGTGCTTAATGGTGGTACGGTGATATTGATCCTGTGTGATTGACCTTGCCAAGCGATTGTTTCACTTGTTATGTTTGAATGATTACCTTGACCGCTACCACTGTAAATTTTGTCATCAGAATTAAATATTTCTTGATAATCACCTTCAACAGGTACACCTACAGCAAAGTTTTGGTGAGTTTGATCGGTAAAGTTACAAACAATAATCACAGCTGTTGATTGATTTACGCCAAAACGAATAAAACTATAAAGCGATTGCTTAGCATTTTGATGATCTAACCACTTAAAACCCTCTGCTTGGCAATCTTGTTGATATAACGCGGGCGTATTTTGATAAAGGTGATTTAAATCTTTGACCAAGCGTTGCACACCACTATGCCAATGAATATCAAGTTGATGCCAGTCTAGTTGGTGGTCATGATCCCATTCTTTACCTTGTGCGAATTCACAGCCCATAAAGAGTAGCTTTTTACCAGGGTGCGCCCACATGTAACCATAATAAGCACGTAAATTTGCAAATTGTTGCCAAGCATCACCAGGCATTCGATCGATAATAGAGCCTTTGCCGTGGACTACTTCGTCATGACTTAATGGTAAAACAAAGTTTTCATCAAAGGCATAAACTAAGCTAAAACTTAATTCACTATGATGATGCTGACGGTGTACTGGGTCGCGTTTAATGTACTCAAGGCTGTCGTTCATCCAGCCCATATTCCATTTAAAACCAAACCCTAAACCACCACTATCTGTTGGTTTTGATACGCCCGGCCAAGAGGTTGACTCTTCTGCCACCGAAAATGTGCCGGGGTATTGTTGATAAAGCTCACAATTAAAGCGTTGTAAAAATGCTACCGCTTCAAGGTTTTCTCGACCTCCGTGTTTGTTAGGGATCCATTCACCGTCCTTACGGCTGTAATCAAGGTATAACATTGAGGCAACGGCATCGACTCTAATACCATCTACATGATATTTATCTAGCCAATACAGGGCACTGGCACGTAGGAAATTTGTAACTTCAATGCGGCCATAATTATAAATTAATGTATTCCAATCAGGGTGGTAGCCTTGACGTGGGTCGGCATGTTCAAATAAGTGACTACCATCAAACTGTGCTAAACCGTGAGCGTCACTAGGAAAATGTCCCGGTACCCAATCGATGAGTAAACCGAGATTAGCTTGATGACATTGATCAACAAAGTACTGAAAGTCACTTTCACTACCAAAGCGAATACTTGGGGCAAATAAGCCTACTGGTTGATAACCCCATGAACCATCAAAAGGATGTTCGCTAACAGGCATAAGCTGAATATGAGTAAAGCCCATATCAAGTACATAAGGAATGAGTAAATCAGCAATAGTGCGATAGTTAAGGAATTGATTATCTTCATCACGACGCCATGAGCCTAAATGAACTTCGTAAATTGAAATTGCAGCATCACGACTATTACGTTGAGCTCGTTGGTTTAACCATTGTTGATCTTGCCAAGGGTAAGGTTGCTCAGCGCTGATCACTGATGCGGTGTCTGGGCGATATTGCGCTTGAGCACCGTACGGGTCAGCTTTATGTGGTAATAAGTTTCCTTGCTGATCTTTTAGCTCAAACTTATAACATTGTTCGGCAGTTGCTTTTGGAATAAATATATTCCAATAACCTGATAGGTTGCCATGATGTTCAATGTTTTGCATAGGGTGACACCGACCGTCCCAGTTATTGAAATCACCAATAACCGCTACATGACTAGCGTTTGGTGCCCAAAGAGCAAATGACACACCTTCAACCCCTTTTTGCTGACAAAGATGAGCACCTAATACTTGATAAGGTTTTTCATGATTGCCTTCATTTAATAAATGAATATCTAACTCGCCTAAGGTGGCTGAAAAAGCAAAAGCATCATCAATGATGTTGCTTTCATTGTTTTGGGTCACTTTTAATTGATAGCTAAAAGGCTTCTTACGACGAAGCTTTAAAGTGTAAAGCCCTGATGAATTAACTGATTTCAATTTACCTAATGATTTCTGACTATCTGTTGCGATAATTTCAATGCTATCGATGTCAGGAAAAAAGGCGGTGATGACTAAATAACCGCTGGCTTGTTCAGCATGCAAACCTAGTACACTATGCGGCGCTTGATGGCGTGCATGCACTAAGTTTTCAATATCGTTTGCTGTTAAAGTCATCTTTTTTCCTTCTCTCTAGCTAAGAGTTAACTAAGGGCTAACTCTTAAGTCGCGCCTAGCTACTTGGCGTTAAATGCCAAATGTTATTAACGTAATCTTCTATCGAACGATCTGAATTGAATTTACCCATAGAGGCTGTATTTAAAATCGCCATACGAGCCCAACACTTTTTGTCTTTATACGCGTTATCAAGTGCTTGATGTGCATCTGAATATGATTGAAAATCAGCAAGAACTTTATATGGGTCGCCACCATCAAGCAGGCTGTGTTTAAGTGGCGATAATTCACCTGAATTACCGGGAGTAAAGTAGTCACTGTCTAACCAATCTAAACAAGCTTTAATTTCGGCGTTATTTTCGTAATAGTGATATGGGTTATAGCCTTGTTTATCTAATGCTTTAACTTCATCAACGGTTAAGCCAAAGATGAAAATATTGTCTTTGCCCACTTCTTCTGCTATTTCGATATTAGCGCCATCTAGGGTGCCAATTGTCACGGCGCCATTTAAGGCTAGCTTCATGTTGCCCGTGCCAGAAGCTTCTTTCCCTGCGGTTGATATTTGTTCAGATACATCGGCAGCTGGAATAATTTTTTCTGCTAGGCTTACGCGATAATTAGGTAAGAAAACTACTTTGAGTTTGTCTTTTATTCGCACGTCGTGATTGATTTTTTCAGCAATTTTATTGGTGGCGTAAATAATTTCTTTTGCTAACTTGTAGCCAGGAGCTGCTTTTGCGCCAAAAATGAAAACACGTGGCTGTACGTCTAAATCAGGATCCGCTAATAAACGACGATATAGCGCAAGGATATGCAATAAATTTAAGTGCTGGCGTTTGTATTCATGTAATCGTTTTATTTGCACATCAAAGATGGCGTCAGCACTCACAGTTATGCCAGTTAAGCTTTTAATCTCTTCACACAATGCCAGTTTATTCTTATGCTTAATGCCCATGAATTTTTTAGCAAAAGCAGCGTTATCAGCTAAATCGCTTAAGCCAGATAAACTCTTTAAATCTTTTGCCCAATCAGTTTTTATGGTTTTGTTGAGTAATTCTGATAACAAAGGATTACATGACTTTAACCAGCGACGCGGAGTAATACCGTTTGTGACATTGGTAAGTTTTTTCGGCCAGAGCTGAGCAAATTCGGGGAATAAATCTTGTTTAACTAAATCAGAATGTATTTGAGCGACGCCGTTCACCTTATGTGAAGCAACTACACATAAATGTGCCATGCGCACTTTGCGTTGCTCGCCTTCTTCAATCAGTGATAAACGTGCACGCATTTGTTCATCGTTTGGCCACATCGCATTCACTTCATCATTAAGAAATGCCTCATTAATGCGATATAAAATGGTTAAGTGGCGAGGTAATACTCGTTCAAATAAGCTTACTGACCACTTCTCTAAAGCTTCTGGCAATAAAGTGTGATTGGTATAGGCAAAAACTTTTTTCGCCAATTGCCAAGCGTTTTGCCAAGAGAAACTATATTCATCAAGTAATACGCGCATCAGCTCTAAAATAGCGATGGTAGGGTGGGTATCATTGAGTTGTATCGCGACTTTTTCGGTAAAGTTATTACTATTTTTTTGTGATAATTCACCGTATTGATTCTGATAGCGATTGATGATGTCTTTAATTGAGCAGGCACAGAAAAAATATTGCTGAATAAAGCGCAGTTCTTGTCCTGCAGCATGTTCGTCATTCGGGTAAAGTACTTTTGAAACTGACTCTGCATGGACTTGCTGTTCATGGGCGTTAAGGAAATCCCCATGGTTGAACTTATCCCAATCAAATGCAGCATCCGCACGACATTCCCATAAACGTAAAGCATTTACTGTTTGCGAGTTATAACCAACAACTGGAATATCCCACGGTACACCTTTGAGCATTTTTCCTGCTCGCCATTGTGGTTGAGTACTACCATCGGCTTGTGTGATTTGTTCAACATAGCCATAAAGTGGAATTAATTGGCTTGCTTCTGGGCGACAAATCTCCCACGGGCTACCAAACTCTCGCCACATATCAGGTTGTTCAATTTGATGTCCGTCTTTAAAACTTTGTTTGAATAAACCGTGCTGGTAATGAATGCCATAACCCATGGCGTTGTAATCTAATGTGGCTAATGAATCTAAAAAACAAGCAGCGAGTCGACCTAAACCACCGTTTCCTAGAGCTAAATCTGCACCTTGTTCACATAAGTCGGCTAAATCATAACCTAACGACTTTAGTGCTTTTTCAGTGGTTTTATATAAGTCTAAATTGTGTAAATTATTGGCAAGCATTCTACCCATTAAGTATTCGAGAGAAAGGTAGTTGATGCTTTTACTTTTACTTAAGGCTTGGTTGGCTTTAGTTGTTTGTAATTTTTCTACAATGACATCATTTAAAGCGAGAGACGTTGCTTTCCAGTAAGCACTTTTATCTTCTGTACCTTTAATGGTGTTCTCACCTTGGGTAAATAATAGGTGATGTTGAATGCGCTTTTTAAGTTCAGTAACACTTAATGGAGCTTGGTTCTTTGTTACTGTTTTTGTTTTGTTTACCATAATAAATTTTTTAACTCTTTTCTTGGCAAGACATATAGCCTTGCTGGGTAATTATTTTTGTTAGCATCAAAGTGCTTCATTAAAACTGCTGTTTGCTCGACGCTTAAATGAGTCATTAAACACGTTATTGAGTTGGTGCTTTTAGGTGTAGTTATCCAAGTTAAAAATCACTTGTCTTAATTTATGCTGATGTATGGCGAAAGGGCAATAATCTACATACGTATGCATTGCTTTATTTAGTCAAAAAAGTCCATACATACGTATGCAAATAGAAGTGGAGCAAGTGAAGTTTTTAATCTGTTAATTTTCACAGGCTTTTTTAAGAATAAATAAATGAGTGGTTGGATGTTATTTGGCTGTTGAAGGCTATATACATAGTAGATCCCCTCAGGTAGTATCTAGAAAGTAATAAATTGAATGGCTTACAGAGAAGTGAAAGCAAAAAACACATCATTTGATATTGCTTATCGGGCAGGTGTTTCTCAATCTACCGTGTCTAGAGCTTTACGCAATAGTCCGCTAGTGAATGAAGAAACACGTCTAAGAGTACAAGCTATTGCTAAAGAGCTTAATTATAAAGTCGATAAAAATGCCAGTAGCTTACGGACTCAGCAAAGTGGCACTATTGCGCTATTGCTTTTTGAAGACCCCACTAATGATGATTCATTAATTAATCCTTTTTTTATGTCAATGCTAGGTAGCATTACCCGAGCTTGTGGCCATAAAGGTTACGACTTATTGGTATCCTTTCAGCAAATGAGTAATGACTGGCATGCTGATTTTGAAGACACACGTAAAGCAGACGGTATTATTTTATTAGGCTATGGTGACTTCACTGATTATGAAGAAAAATTGGTGCAGCTAATTGAACAAGAAACACATTTTGTTCGTTGGGGGGCAGAGGTAAAAGACTTAGCTGTGGTATCTGTTGGTTGTGATAATTTTCATGGTGGATATCAGTTAACTGAACATGTCATTAAAAATGGTCGAAAAAAGTTTGCTTTTATTGG
>Ga0209395_1001221_pt1 | contig 36589 bp, 36 predicted proteins | sample GOMGulsemesocosm_3_FD_184635 | JGI IMG/M metagenome (GOLD analysis project Ga0209395, IMG submission 184635) | Methane-oxidizing microbial communities from mesocosms in the Gulf of Mexico - GOM9D Gulf of Mexico (SPAdes) (version 2) | ecosystem: Environmental > Aquatic > Marine > Cold seeps...
TTATTGGTAACTTACGCATAGAAAAAGCTTCACGACAGGTATTTATGGCCAATAAGCACATTGAACTTACCAGTCACGAATATGAATTACTCTGGTTATTAGCGTCAAATGCGGGTGAGCCACAAAGTCGAGATTATATTCATCAACAAATGATTGGACGAGAATACGACGGGTTAGATCGCAGTGTTGACGTACGTATTTCTCGTTTAAGAAAAAAATTGGGTGATAATGCAAAGCTGCCTTATAAAATAATTACCGTATGGGGTAAAGGATATTTGTTTAGCACGACGGCTTGGGGTTAATCATCACTAATGTTGCGATTATTTGTAAGTTTATATCTTGCTGTGGTTTTAGGTTTATTAACCATAAACTGGATTTCAGAAACCTTATGGTTATATTTAAGTCAACATGTAAATACCGCAAGTACAACACATAACAAAACATCATTGCCTACACAATTTATTCCGACTGAGCTTACCCATACTTTGGCGTTAGCTAAATCTCTTCCTCTATTGATCCAAGCAGACGAGAATAAAAAAGAGCTGTTTGAAGAACAAACAGGTATTGCTCTGAGCTTTTATTCTGAAAGTGATATTGCCTGGTTAGCAGAGCAAAAAGCGATATTACAACAAGGCGAGCCTATTGTTACTTATAATCAACAAGAGCAATGGGTCATCTATATAGAATCAAAACAAGATCAGAAAATATATCAGTTAGGGCCATTAATCACGCCATCAAATGAACAGCCTTATTTAAAGTATTTGGTGTTAGTAATTTCTTATTTACTGTTAGCTGCATTTTTAGCGTTGTGGACTAGGCCGATTTGGGCGGATTTATTACAATTAAAAAATATGGCTGAAAAAATCACCTTAGGTGATTTAGAAGTCACGCAAAAAGTAAATAAGGGCTCACCTACCGCAATTGTAGTGCAAACATTTGTTGATATGGCGAGCCGAATCACCCGTTTAATTGCCGAACAACAACAGCTTGTTAATGCGGTGTCTCATGAATTAAGAACCCCACTATCAAGATTACGATTTTCATTGGCTATGATGGACAATATAGAACCAGAACAACTAAATGAAATTAATACTGATGTGCAAGAAATGGAGAGCCTCATTGACGAAATGTTAGGTTATGCCCGCATTGAAAGTATTAGTCAAAGTTTGCACAAATCCAACGTGAACATAAGTGAATTATTATATAATCATGTAGACAAACAACAACGCGGCACTGATAAAGCTTTAACATTAGTAATAGAAAAAGATTTATATTTTCGTTGTCACGGCTCTTTAATTGAACGTGCCTGTCAAAATTTGATAACAAATGCTGTGCGTTACGCTAAACAGCAAGTTGTCATCTGCGCTAAAATTGAAGCTAAACAATTAGTCATTACTGTGAGTGATGACGGTGCTGGCATTACAAAAAAAGATCAAGAAGAAATATTTAAACCATTTACCCGCATAAATAAAAGCCGTAATAAAAAAGATGGCGGTTTTGGTTTAGGACTTGCCATTGTAAAGCGTATTATCGATTTACATCAAGGGCATTGTCAGGTTAAGTATTCATCACTTGGTGGTTGTAAATTTGTAATATGTATCAGCGCTGATGATTGGAGTTCACGTGATGTGGAGTTCGATAACAGTTAAAATTAACTATGAGTGCCATAGTATTGTTATACAAATTTGATTAAATTATTACTCACTTGTACAGGTTAGAATTGTCCATGTCGACGTTGCTCTCAATCCTAATAGCCTGCGATTACTCAATCGAGCGCCTTGCCCTGAAATGTTTTTCCTACGTACAACAAGGTTACAAACTTAATGAAACTGGTATTAAGTGAAATAGCACCAAGCTTAAACTAGAAAATATATCCCAAACACTAATCCACAATACATCATTAATGAAAACAGACTTCCAACAAGGTTTAAAATCGCTGATACACCAAAAAACTGAAAACTTAAGGCTGAATATAGCGCTTTAGGCCGAGATTGAAATGAATGAAAATATTTCAATTCGGTTAACTTAGCTGCTAATGTTTGATCACTTTTAATCTCATTATCAATTACCTTGTCATATATAAAAGCGACTACATAAAATAAGATTAAAAATATTAAGATAGGTTGCATAGCTAAATTTCCTGATTGATCTAACATCGTAATTGGGGCTAAAAGTTGTTTCGAAAATGTTGAATAACGAAAATATGAAACTGGTCTTCGTTCTTATGTTTATACTTTAAGCGCTATAATTTCAACAGGTGAAATAAAATCATTTTTTATATTTTCGACCATATTCCCTACTTTGTCGGCAGCACTTCCCTGCATAAGAATATGTAATCCTAGAGGTGGAGGGCCACCTTTTGACATTGTTTTCACACGTAATTGCTTAAAGAAATCTAATGAAAATTCACGCCGGTTATTTACTTGTGATATTTTAAAACCCGCCAGCTCTAAAGCTTTTATATAATGTTCAGGGCTTGATAATTTACTGGTACTACTGTCAGACGCCCATGGAACTGGATAAATGAGTTCACCATCTTTTTGACGCATAATGTCATAAATACCAAAAGTTGATCCCGGTTTTAATACTCTAGATATTTCGGCAAATAATGATACTTTATCGTCAATATTCATCCCTACATGGAGCATATAACCGCCATCAAATGAATTATCTTGATAAGGCATAGTCAGCGCACTTCCTTGATCAAGGGAGACATAATCATCAAGATTTAACCAGTTACTTAACGTATTGCCGGTTGCTATGTATTCAGGTGTTAAGTCAATTCCTGCAACATGGTGTTTATATTTTGCTGCTACATACCGAGCAGCACCGCCTAATCCGCAACCAACGTCCAGTAAATTGCTTTGTTTAGAAAAGTTGAGTTGATTAAGAAGACTATCAGTTGCTAAACGCCCACCAATGTGAAACTCATCAACAGGAGCAAGATCTTCAATTGTCACTGTTTCAATGGTTTTGCCAATAGCGGGAAGCACTGCTTCAATAGCATTAAGCAAATTACCATGTACATAGTGATCCGATACAGATTTATCATACGACATAAATAATTACCTTCCAGATTGTCTTTTTAAATATAACCCTGAACTAAACTGAAAATATAGTTCTGTTAAAATGAATGAGAAACGAACCACAGTTAACAGTGATTATTCCATTTAAGTAATTGGTAAAATGTTACTCTCTAGATCTTGCAACTCTAAAACCCAAATCGTCAATTTTGTAAGTTGGGTGACTGCGTCTACGGTTAGAAGCTAAACAACCTCTAGAAGGATCGCACCAACCACCACCACGAAAAACACGGTATGAGCCATATACTTCAGGGTCATATAAATCCCAGCACCATTCCCAAACATTGCCTAACATGTCAAAAAGCCCAAAGGCGTTAGGTTTTTTTAAACCGACATTATGAGTAACATTTTCTGAGTTCCCTTCGAACCAAGCAATTTCATCTAAATCGTCATATTGTACTGCGCTTGATCCTGCTCTACACGAATACTCCCACTCCGCATCTGTAGGCAGCCTATAACCTTTAGCGCCTTGAATTAGTTCAACACTTTCAGAATCAAGGTTAACCAAATAACAACTTTCAAGATCCGAGAGTTCAGAAAGGGTATTACAGAATAAAATAGCATCATACCAAGATACATTTTCAATAGGTCTATTATCTCCTGTAAATACCGCTGGAGAAGTAGACATTACTTTCAAATATACCTCTTGTGTAATCAAGTGCTTACTTAACTCAAATGGTGCAATACTGATCTCCCATTTTGTTTTTTTTCTATCGTCTCTTAGAGAGATATTTCCACCTGGTATGGAAATCATTTGTTCTTTAACATTCATTTTTTGATAAACACCATTAGATTAGGAAACATTGACACTTAATGCCCTAATAGAGGGATAGATTAATTTGCTAAATTATGAAACGAAGCGGAATATAAATCAACTAATGAGTAAAGCGATTTTGGGAGGTAACAAACAGTATGCTCAGCACATACAATATCTACTTAATGTCTATTTCACAATCAAACATTACATTAAGTAGAAATTGCCAACGCTTTCAAAGATAACAGTGTTATAAGCGAAAAGATAAATGAACCCTAGCTTGTACTGTGTTCATCATGCAATTCAATATTTAGCTCTAGTACGTTTAAATCACCATCTTTTTTATCAAGGTTTATTGAAAAGCTTTCATCCGACACTTTAATGTATTTGCGTAAAACCTTAAGAATATCCTCAGTGAGTTGAGGTAAATAATCTGGCTGTTTATTTCGACTATTACGCTCATGCGCAACAATGATTTGCAGACGTTCTTTTGCTTTAGAAGCCGTTGTTACTTGCTTCCCTTTTTTACGCAAAAAATAATCAAGTAATGCCATGTTAACCTCCGAACAAACGACTAAGAATACTTTTTTTCTCAACGTTTAAAAATCTAAATTCTACTGCTTCACCTAAAAGGCGCTCAATAACATCCTGGTAAGCTTGCCCTGCGTCACTTTCAGTATCTAAAATCACTGGCTCACCGGCATTAGATGCTTTAAGTACTGCTTGTGATTCTGGAATAACACCTATCAAAGGTATCGATAGAATATCTTCTACATCTTCAACGCTCAGCATTTCACCTTCTTCAACTCGCTTAGGCGAATAACGTGTTAATAATAAATGTTCTTTTATTGGATCTAGACCAAGTTCGGCTCTACGTGAACGACTTGCTAACATACCTAAAATTCGATCTGAATCCCGTACTGATGAGACTTCAGGATTAGTGGTAACGATAGCTTCATCAGCATAATAAAGCGCCATCATAGCGCCAGCTTCAATACCTGCTGGAGAATCACACACTATAAAATCAAAGCTTTGACCAAGCTCTTCGAGGACCTTACCAACATTCTCTTTATTTAATGCATCTTTATCACGTGTTTGCGAGGCTGGTAATATAGACAAGCTACTAACACGCTTATCTTTAATTAGTGCCTGATTTAAAGTTGCTTCGCCATTAATTACATTAACAAAATCGTAAACAACACGGCGTTCGCAGCCCATAATCAGATCAAGATTTCGCAGGCCTATATCAAAATCAATTAAGACTACTTTATGTCCCTTTAATGCTAAACCAAGACCAATTGCAGCACTTGATGTTGTTTTACCAACACCGCCCTTTCCTGATGTAACCACTATTATCCGTGCCATATACCGAATATCCTTTATAAGTTAATAATTAAATAAGTTTTGATGACGTTAATTCACTGTCAGTCAAATGAAAATATACAGGCGAGCCCCAGTTTTGCTCCATTGACTCACTCAGCCAATAGTTACCATTAATAGAAACCAGTTCAGCCTCAAGGTTTTGGCAATAGATTTGTGCTTTATGATGACCTTTTGCACCGGCAATCGCTCTGCCGCGTAATGAGCCATAGACATGAATATTACCATCGGCAATAACTTCTGCTCCCGCTGAAACTGAGCCAATAACCACTAAGTTTTGATCTTTGGCATAAATTTGCTGACCGGAGCGAATTTGTCCTCGATGGACTTTGTCAGTGTATAAATTACATTGAGGTGGAACGGCTATTGTCTTCGTCTCTGTTACTACGCTTTTATCTGCAATCGCGGTTTTTTCCGAGGTATTAATTTTCGTAGAATTAGTTTTCGCTGTATTAATAAAAGAGAAACCCTGTTCTCGAATCAGTTTGCGTTGTTCTTTCGCCACCGAGCCAGTAAAACCAACGAAAATAAAATTGAATTCTTCTATTAATGTTTTTACCGCGTGATAATCAACTGGGGATTCAAGTTTTTCAATACTAACCACAAGAGGAACTAGGTAAAAAAAATCGGGAGCTTGAGAGACTTTTTTTACTAAATCAGCGCGAATATCAGCTAAGTTCGATGTTCTTAAATGTAAAACAGACAGGGTAAAGCTTGACCCTTTAAATTCAATACTGGCATTAGCCATAATGAAAATTTTCCTAAATAAAACAACTCTATGTATCTAGATATAATTTACCTAAATATAACGTACCTAATTAGAATGCAACTATGCATAAAAGTCGTCAGTATTACTGATGTCTTTACTGACAACAGCAATACTCAAAAAGTGAAGGTGAAGGCGCTTATAACGCGCCTTTTAATGTCGAGATCAAAGCATCTTGCCCGCACTGATTGCGCTTAATTTCATTATTTGCCATCAATAGCGAATAACTTAAATTAATTGACGCAACCAATAAAGCACGCTCGCTGCTAGCCATACCCTTTTGCTGTTTAATGTCATCACACATAACAGCTAGGCTACTAGCTGCTTGCTTTAAATCATCTGCTTGTTCAGCTGAGCAAGAAAACTGGTGTTGTTTACCCATAATTTCAATGCTGATCCCCGTAGAGTCTTCAGCAAACATTAACTAACTACTTCTACACTTTGTAATTTACTTAATAAGCTTGTTAGTGCATCGTTTGTTTGAGTTTGTTTTCCTTCACCTTCAAGTATTTCAAGTTGCAAAGTTTCATTTTCATCAACAAGCACTGATTTTTGCTGTTCGAGTTCTACTACTTTACTTTGTAGTTGGTTATTTTTATCAATTATACGTTCAATCAGTTGTTCGAGTTGAGGGAGAGTATTTTCTAACATAAGGCGCTCTTGTTAACTGTAAATTTAAGGCGGCAATTTAATCTAAAGTGAGGCAGAATGCTACCCTTTAGCGTAATTATCGACTTAATTCGTGTAACAATTATTATCGGTAGTTAGTATTTGCCAATTACGCTTAAAAAACACACGTTATTTGAAATCGACTCATTAGAAAAAGTTGATATTTAAAAGTAGTTATATACCGCCAGAACCGCATAATTCATTACCAAATAGTAAAAAACAGTTGGTTATACTATTGAACGAGCAAACACAGCCAGCTATATCCTTGTTCATATTTATACAGCTTAACCATTTTTTACTTAGCTAATTCAGTTTTATTTGTTGGGATATAAGCAATAATGAAAAATAAGATAAACACGACAAATGTTCCAATAGCATTTTGTTTATAAGTTAAAATATCAAAATAAAACAAACTTTTTTCAATTAACCCCACACCAACACCAAAAATAAATAACATGTATTTACTTGCTTGACCATTAGCCTTAAATAATTTAGCTAACCAATATCCAACAAACGGCATGAAGGACCAAATAAAAACAATTACAACAGAAAAAAACATTGCCGAAATTGAAATGTTTGATTGAATAAATTTATTAATTACAGAGTGAAATTGAACTAGAAGGTAGCCCAGATAGAGATACAAAATAAAACCTTTTTAAATTTATTAACAGCCTGTTTAATGGGCAATAAAATAGTTAGCTAAAACGGTAATGATAGAGCAAAAAATCTACTGTATTTTACCTTGTTTAATATTTATTATGCTGACTTTACTGCTACATTAATTTCTTTAGTTCCTTGCAGTACTTCAGGAAGAGACTTTAAAATATGGACAATACTAAAGAGTAAAATCCCATGGTGCGCACCAACAGTGAACTCATCTATTGTGCTCCACACCTCATATCCCGATGATACAAGTAAAATAATACCGCTCAACAAATTAGTAAACGGGTTTTTTATAAATCTATTTAACATAATACTAAACCTGCTCAAAACAATATAACGAATGATATGGATTCCCCCTTCCTAGTCGGCATATTGAAGGAGTAAAAATATTCTATAAATTTAATGCTTTGCCTAAATAGCTTTTAATTCCCACTGAAATCACGCACTTTGAATGATAACGGGTATATTTAGCCAAACTTGTTTTTAGTATTCACATAATTGCAACATATGACAAGGGTAAATTACGTAAACTAAGCAATAAAACAACTTGTTAGCCCAAATAGGTAAATTATCACTCTGTATTATCCATATGGACGCTAAAGTTGATATCCCTTAAAAAGAAATGCAACGCAGAGTATGAATTACTCAGTCTTCCCGAAGAGCTGGCTTAGAAATGTTTTATGCTGCCTTATTAATTTCGACAAGGACGCTACATGGACTTAGCTTATTATAGAATGCAGGAGCATATATTCCTGAACAATCATTCTCTTCAATCATAAGTATATCTCATTGTAAACCCGTAATTTGTACCTATCGGTAAGAATTGACTTGAATTATACCGTTAGGTACAATTTGTCAATTATTTAACTATTATAATTCGGAATCATTGTGACTAGCGGTAGAAAAAAATCATTTGATGAAAGCACGGCTTTAAATGCAGCAATGGATGTGTTTTGGCAAAAAGGCTATGTTGGCGCTTCTCTTACTGATTTAACTAAGCGAATGGGGATCAATAAACCCAGCATGTACAGTGCTTTTGGTAACAAAGAGGCTTTATTCGTTAAAGCTACGCAGTGCTACATTGATACTAAAGTGAAACCTCACGTTGCATTGCTCTTTGAAGAAGGTGTTACATTAAAACTACGTTTGAAAAATCATATGATGTCTATTGTCGCGATGCAATGTGACGCAGAGCATACCAAAGGCTGCTACCTAGCATTATGCCAATCAGAACTTGTGAGCGGCGATATTCCCGAACAAGCAGTGCAATTACTTAAAGAAGCCGATGCAATGCCTAGTCAGTTATATGCAGAGTTGTTCAATAGTGATGTTGAAGCGATTGCATTAGGTCTTAATAAAAATGCAGAAGCTAATGGCATAAGCCTTTACACAATATTAAAAGGAACGGCGTCAATGGCTCGTTCCGGTATTGATAAATCACAACTTGAATACGGAATAGACAGTATTCTTACTGGTATAGGTGTTCATTAAGCCTGTTCATTTAGCTGTTGCCATAAATTATCTAAACGCTTAACAACAACATTAGGTTCAACTCCCCAAGGATCATATACTGCTGAGTTATTCCGCTTGACCCATGCAGCATTCATTCCCACTGATTTTGCACCAATGACATCAAAGGGGTTACTGGATATAAGCCAAGCTTGATTGGCTTTAGAGTTAGCTCTGTTGAGTAAATGCTGATAAATATCTGGATTTGGTTTAAAGGTTTGAATTTCGTCAGCAGTAACAATGTCATTAAAGTACTTTCTGAGATTAGCATTATTTAGTAACTTCTCTACCGACTCTTTCTCGCCATTTGAAAAAGCAACCAGTTGATAGTGTTGTTGAAGTTGAGATAATCCTTTTTCTACATCATCAAATGCAGGGAGTGTTTTATAGCTCTCTAATAACTGTTTCTTTTGTTCACTTGTTAAGGCTACTTTTAAAGCTTCACAAGTGTAATTCAAAGCATCCTTAGTGCAGACCGAAAAACCTTCATAGCGCTTCATTAGCCCACGACGAAACGAGTACTCTAATTGTTTTGAGCGCCAAGTTTCGGAAAATAACAACGCTTTGTTTTCCATCATTTGCTCTAAAAGCACCAAAACACCCTGTGTGTCTATTAATGTTCCGTAAACATCAAAAGCAAGTACTTGTTTCATCATAAACCTCTTTATTATTAATAATCAGAGTGTTAATTAGATACACTTAATAACACCACTTTCTAAATTGGCTAGTTTTACTCTCTACATATTCTTAATATTAATACTCTGCTGACTTTATCTTACCTATCGGTACAATACAAACAATTAAACCATACCGATAGGTAAGATTTATAAAGCCAGAAGTTAAATACGCACATATACCCGTATAATCTCCTATCTTAATTATATACCCATTCCAGATGAATCATGCATATTCAAGTGGAATGGGTATAGATTGCTCATTTGCCGCGATGATGTGGAAAATTTAAAATATTAAATGAACGGGTACTGGAAAATATAATGCTCACTGTGTAAGCTTAGTTGACGTGGGTTCTGAAAAATCATGATGAAGGTGATCTTATCGCTAAAGTTAAAGGTTTTCTGGACGAACTATCATTGCAATATCCTAATCAATGGAGAAAAGAAAAGAACAATTATATTACCATATTCTTAGTTTTATAATGTTAAGCCAATAATGTTTAGAAATGGTATTTTAGCGTATGAACTAAATCTTTTTGATTATTAATATCGAGACGTATTATTTCTATTTGTAACATATTTTTTCGAAAGTTTAGCAGTAAAATCATTTTCTTGGTTTTGTTGTTTACTCTTTGCTTTTCTTCGGCCTGGGTACAAGCTCAAGAATATCGTTTTACTTCACTTAATGTTCAAAGTGGCCTCCCTTCTCTTAATATCAATCAGACATTTCAACAAAGCAATGGCTTTATTTGGCTTGCGAGCGATGCAGGGGTTAGCCGTTACGATGGTAAAGCATTTGAGCATTATAAATTCTCTCCTGGTAGCTCACGACACATTAGCCACAATTTTGTTACAAACATGGTAGAAGACCATGGAGGTAATATTTGGTTAGCCAGCGAGCATGGCTTGAATAAAGTTCTTCTTGACGGAAGTGTCGTTATTTACTTGCAGGACCCTAAAGACGTAAATAGTTTAAATTCAAATTGGACCATATCCCTACATGTTAATGACCAAGATGAATTATGGGTTGGCACAGGTAATGGGCTCAATTTATATGACAAAACCAACAACAATTTTCAATTTATACCCTACTTTGCAAATGGCAAAATGCACTTAGCTACTATTTACGCTATTGTAGAAGATAAGCTAGGACACATCTTTGCGATAACCTCCTATGGTCTTGCTTTATTAAATAGAAGTGAGATGATTTTAGAACAAGTAGTGACTAGTAACCACGAACACACTGAACTTCTCAGTAAAATAGCCAATACTGCTATTATAGATAGCCAAGGTATTCTTTGGATGGGGAGTGAAGCAGACGGTCTAATTTCATATAACCCAAAAACACAAGCAGTTAAAAACCTTAGGCATGATCCCGGTAATATCAATAGCATTTCAGATAACAGCATTTATGCATTGGCTGAAAATTCTCAAGGTGATTTGTGGATAGGTCATGACGATAAGGGAATAACACTTTTTACACAGCAAACAAGTAATTTTCAGCATATTCAACATCAAGAGTTTGACCAGTCGAGCCTTCCTTCTAACTCGATTACAGATATATTTTTTGATAGTAATGATATGACATGGGTTTCTACCGACAATGGCTTAGCCACTTATAACCCGTATTCTAGTGCTAGCTATATCTACCGTAAAAAGCCAAATAATAATGGTCTTTCCAGTAATTTAATTAACCATATTATCATTGACAATAACATTGCATGGTTAGCCACTGGGCAAGGACTTAATACCCTATCATTAGATACCAATGAAATTAGTAAAATACACTTAGATGAACTTACTCAATATCAATTTTCACATAATGGCATTTTGAATATTTCTCGGGTAAACAATGAACTACTGTGGTTATCGTCTGATCAAGGTTTGAGTTTGTTTAATCATCAAACAAATTCAGTAACCCACTTTGATAACTCAAAAGGCAACAAACACGGGTTGCCAAGTAACTCATTCTTTACACTCACCAAAGACAAAGAGGAAGGTGTATGGATAACCGGCTACATAGACGTAGGATTGATTTGGTTTGATCAAGAAAATGGTGTCAAAAAACAATTTTTAAAAAGCAAAGACAATAAATACTACGGTGAAGGGAATTTTAGTTATCAGACCATTATTGACGATAACGGTTATATGTGGATGGGAACTACCGATGGGATATTTAAAGTCAACCTTAAAACAGGCGAACCTACCCAATACAGTGTTGGTAATGATGGTGCCAATATTAGAGTTACGGGGATAATTCGCCTAGACTCTGGAGACATTTGGGCCAGTACGCAAGGAGGTGGACTAGTTCGCATATCTTTTTCTGGGCCGGATAAACACAGGGTTACGATTAAAACGATGACCACAAAAGATGGTCTACTCAACGGGCAATTGAAGTCGGTTGTGGCTCAAGGGGACGATCGACTTTGGTTCACCTCTAGCAATGAGCTATACATGTATTACATTCCAACCGAGGAAGTAACCCACTATAAGTCTTTACTCTTGGACAAAAATTTCAGCTTCACCGAAGCCGCTATTGCCATAGTTGATAATACCTTACTATTAGGAACCAATAAGGGCTTAATTCGCGTTGAAACAGACAAGTTAGCACAAAATAAGCTTATCCCCCCTATTCGAATAACGCAGGTCGTTATTTCAAACAAAAAAACAGTGGCAGTGAGTGATAAAACATTTGCTGATACGCTGGTGCTTGATAGAGAAAATTCTAATATTCAAATTTCTTTTGCATCACTTGATTATACTGCGCCTAAAAACAACCATTATCGATATCAACTTAAGGGCTTTGATAATGATTGGGTTTACAGTGAAAGTACCAACGTTGTTCAATACACAAATTTAGATCCAGGTACATACCAGTTTATTGTGGAAGGAACAAACAGTGACGGAGTATGGAGTACTCATAAATCTGTACTATTTTTTGAAGTCAAAATGCCCGTTTGGTATTACATGTTAGTAATCTTATCTCTTATTACATTTGCGATTTCAATTCGTTATGCGGTATTTAGAAAACAAAAGCTTAAAGAACTAAACAAGCGAGCTAACTATGACGCCTTGACTGGATTAGCTAACCGCTATTGTTTGAATACTAAATTAAACGAATTAGTTGCCAAAAAGGACTCTTATTTTGCCATCGTTTTTGTAGATATAGATCATTTTAAATTAATCAACGACACCCAGGGACATGATGCGGGGGATCAGTTGATTATCCAAATAGGTAAACGGTTACAATCATGCTTGCGATCTCACGACCTTTTGGCACGACTTGGTGGTGACGAGTTTGCTATTATTATTAATACAAATCTAAATGATGATGGGCTTAAGCCTATCGTTGAACGTATACACAACAGCATTAGTGCTTTGTATCATATTGATGATACAAAAGTAAAAAGTTCCGCAAGTATTGGCGTCGCAAGATACCCCTTTGATGGAAGTGACAGTAAAGCGTTATTTAAAAATGCAGATATTGCCATGTATGCTGCTAAAAATGCGGGTAGAAATAACGTTAACTATTACAACACAGCTTTAAGTGAAAGCATGCTGGAGAAGTTTACCATTCGCAATGCATTGGACAATGCAATATCTAATCAAGAATTTGAACTTTATTATCAGCCCAAATACGATGGTAATAGTGGCAAGGTTCTCGGCTTTGAAGGACTAATTAGATGGATTAGTCCTAATAATGGATTTATTCCTCCTGATAAGTTTATTCCTGAAGCGGAAATTAGTGGTGCCATTATTGGCATTGGAGAATGGGTTTTACGTGAGGCTTGTACTCAAATAGCGTTATGGGACAGTAAAGAGCTATTGGTGGCGAATGTCGCAGTTAACTTATCCGCTATACAAATTTTGGAGCCTAATTTTTGTCATCAATTGCAAGTGATATTGCAAGAAACAGGGGCTCCTGCAAACAAGTTAGAATTAGAAATAACCGAAACAGTGCTGATAGAAAATATTGAAAGAGTACAAACTGTATTGCGAGAAATTCAAGCGCTTAATATAAGTATCGCATTAGATGACTTTGGTACAGGATATTCATCGTTAAGCTATTTAACCCAATTTCCTATCAATACCTTAAAAATAGATAAAAGTTTTGTTTGGGCGTTAGAAAAAGAAAGCACATCTAAAATTATATTGAAAAACATTTTTAGTTTGGCAAAAGATTTAAATATGTCCGTAGTTGCTGAAGGGGTAGAAACTCAAGAGCATTTAGATATTTTACAATCCTATGGATGTCAGTATATGCAAGGCTTCTTCTTCAGCCCTGCCATTACTAGTGAGAAGGCAACTCAAATGCTTCTTTTACAACAAAGAGAAACCATGACCTGATCTTAGCTACTATAATGTATATATGTCATCGTCTGAGCGTTTATGCATTTCACCCCGGGCAAGTAAGCTATCAACTGCGGTTTGTACCTGAGCGATATTGTGAGGATATCTTTCATTGGTAAGCCATTGATCACATATACACTGTACTGAAGCTGAAGCATCAGGATGAACCGAAAGGTAATTGATAATACCTGTTTGAATTTCACTGTGGATGTCTGCCATTTTCATTATCACTAGCCTTATATTATAGCGTTTCATAAACAAGTTTAGTGTAATTAATGGAATTTTTCCTGCCTTTAGTTAACTAAAAAATAGATAAAATTACTATTAACTTTGTCATTTTATCTACTATGATTAAATAGGGGCGGTATGAAATATAATCGAAATAAAGTGGATATTGGTCATTATATGTCTAAGACCAATATAGATCTGCGCGATGAAAATGTAAAAATAGCTTTTGGTGATGAGTTTGATATAACAGAGTTGCTAAAAAACAACCAAGTTGAGATTTTATATCATCAAAAAAATTACATCTTCAATATGGATATTTTAGATGGCGCTATTATTGCTTTAAGTCATTAAACTGACTGATAACTGATGGGTGAAAATCACCCTATGGCTAAGTGTTGCCAAATTTCAGTGGGAACGAATATAGTTACTAGTGAGGCTTTTGTTTTGAGTAATAGCGCCTGCCATCGTATTTATCAAAATAACGCCCTAAAAAGGGATGTTCAATCTGCCTATTATCTTCATTAGCTGACAAATTTTTTTCTGCGACATAAGTCGTTTGGGATGATTGATCGACCAAAACATTATACCAAGGCTTATCTTTTGGTGGTCGACTGCTTGTCATGCTCTCAGACCAATGCTCGCTATTGCTAAATACCGTATCTATACCGACAATAACGCCACGATAATCGAATCTATGGTGATAAATTATTTGTCCGATATAAAATTTTGACGACATGAGTTGTTATATCCCGTTAGTTATCATTTTTGATTAAAGGCACGAAGCTTACTGGCAAGACCTTGCTTTTCGTAAGTACACCTTGGCTATCTTTTACTAGTAAGGTTAACTGCTGATTTCCGTATTGGTCATTGACCGGAATTATCATAGCGCCTCCGGGTTTTAGCTGACCAATTAACTTAGCCGGAATATCACCACCCGCGGTTACTATAATACCGTCAAATGGCGCCTGCTCTGGCCAGCCTTGATAGCCATCTCCGGTGCGTATAGTAACATTACTATATTTTAGTGCTTTCAGCGTAATTTCAGCCTGTTGTGCCAATTCAGGTATAATTTCGATACTAAATACGTTCGCGACAAGATTGGACAATATCGCTGCTTGATAACCTGAGCCTGTCCCTATTTCCAGCACAGTATGACTAGCTTGCGGATTAATCAGCTGGGTCATTATGGCAACAATAAAGGGTTGAGAGATGGTTTGATTATGCGCGATAGGCAGCGGTCTGTTATCGTAGGCATACGGTTGAAGGTGTTTCGGAACAAACTCATGCCTAGGCGTATTATACATAGCAGCAAGGATGTCAGGTCTTAGCTGTGCAATGCCTGTATAGATAGCGGTTCTTTCGGTATCACTGATAATTAGCTTGAGCATATTAGTACGCAAATATTGCTCTGGCTCACTAGCGCTATATTCACTAAAATCATCTATTATAGTGAACGACACTAATGCTGCCATGAGTAATAGTATAATTCGTTTAACCATGTCTATTACCTATCACTCTCGACTAGGAGTGGCGATGTTTTAATTATAGTACAGTTATGAAATTGTACTTTTAATCATTACCTATCTCATCTCCTTAAAGTAGTGACCTGAATAAACTAGCTCCAGTTAAGTTTATTATTCCTTAACTGAGTAGCCGAATCCATTAAACCACGTCAAACAGTTAGAAATAATTATATTGAATATTAACACCTACCCATCTTGGTTTAGCATAAAATTCCTGAGCAAAACCTGCATTTTTAGTAAAATCAAACGAATATACTCGATAATCTTCATTCGTTAAGTTCTTAACAAAAGCAGAAACTTTCAGATTTTCATTAATTTGATAACCAATTCGAGCATTAAATACCGTGTAGGATTCTTCTTTAGAGAGCTCGCTATTAGTAATTGCAAAAAATTGCTCTGCTTGATGATTGAAGTCTAATTGAGCAGAAATTTCTTCCGTGACTTGGTATCTAACAACACCATTAAGTGTGTATGAAGGAGCAAGTACCATTTCTCTATCAGTAACTGGCCCTACATTTCTCACTTCTACGCTTTCTATATTTGTATCAAGCAGACTTGCGCCTAATTTAACATCCCAATTATCACCTGGTAGCCAAGTCAGTTCAGCCTCAACACCTTTTAAGGTAGCATCTGAATTATTAATAAACTGGCTTAAACCGGCAAAAGTCAACGCTTGGTAATCTTTATAATCATAATAGAATGCGCTGGCGTTCAATCTAACATCGCCATCCGCCAAAGTTGATTTAAAGCCTACTTCATAACTTGTTAATTTTTCAGGTTTAAATGAAATATCGGCTTCGGTTACGCCATCCGTAAAGTCAAGAAAACCGCCATTAAAACCACCACTTTTGAAACCCGTAGCAACATTAGCAAAGACCAAAGTATCGCTATCAACTTTGTAATCCACCCCTAGTTGTCCAGAAACATCGTCATCATCAAGCGAAGTAAACTCTTGAGCAGCAGGGTTATCGTTTGTAAAATCTAAAAAGGTATTTGTTCCTGGAAAATCTGCACCAAAACCAAAGCCACACACATCACCAGCAGGAATTAAACAAGAGTTCAAAACGGCATCAGGCTTGGTATCTGTTCTATTTTGATAGTGCATAGTTCTTTCTTCAGTGGTATAACGTAAACCTGCAGTCAATGTTAACTTGTCATTTAATGACTTTTCAATTTGACCAAAAAAACCATAAGACTCTGCCTCTTGCACATAATCGACATCGTAATTAAGAAAAGGCAGATAGTCCGGTCCAAACGTTCCTGCTGGTGCGCCAGTAATACCATCAATAACAGGTCCAGGATAATTGATATCCAGATCTAAGCTACCCACTACTTTATTCTCAAAATAATACGCACCAACAATCCACTCAATAGTATCTGTTGAGCCAGAAAATCTAAACTCTTGGCTAAATTGTTCAATGTCAGAAGCAAAGGTTGGAACCACACCGTCATTGGGACCAACATCGGCATCTTCTTTATGCGCTTTTTCAACATTTTCAACCGCTGTAATAGAGTTAAAATCAAAATCATCTGTTGTCCAGTTTAATCCGACTGAAAAACCATCCGAGTCGATTTTTAGAATCCCCTCTCTGCTATAATCCCCGGCAAAATGATCACCGTCTGTATCTGCATAACCAAAGAAATCAGTTGCTGTACCGCCGTTACCATCATCAGTTGCTAAATGCTGGTATTGTGCTGCACTTGCGTCTGCTTTACCGCCATGTACATTCAACGAGGCAGTAAAATTATCAGTAATATCGTAATCGAATAATAAACGATAAGCTTGGCTATCGGCTTCATTACCGTCAGGACCTATTCTATTTTCTACGTATCCATCATGTTGGTTTGTGGCAATAGCAAGACGCCCTCTAAGGTCATCTGTTAAGCTACCGCCAATAGCTGCCTCCATTTTTATTTGGTTGTGTTCTGCAAATGTTAAATCCAGTAAGGTTTCAGTATCTTCTGTTGGTTTACTTGAAATAAAATGTACTAAGCCACCCGTGGCATTTCTACCATATAAGGTTCCTTGTGGGCCTCTAAGTACTTCTACTCGTTCTAAATCAAATAACTGGAACGTCAATCCAGGCATTGCTGACTGATAGACTTCATCACGATAAATCGCAATAGGCCCTTCATTGTTGTCATTAAAATCATTTAGACCAACACCACGTAAGCTAATTGAAGGATTATTACCCTCACCTACAGGTGTACCTATATTTAAACCTGGGGTTTGAGCCGCAATATCAACACTATCCGTCATGTTTAGCTCTCTAAGACCTTCTCCAGAAAATGCCGTAACAGAGACACTAACCGATTGTAAGTCTTGGGACCTTTTTTTAGCAGTGATTTCTATTTTCTCAAAAACACCACCTTCTTTTGCTTGTGTCAATGGCGATGCAGCCAGTGATAGAGATACTGCTATTGCTAACGATAATTTATTGCGATTCATATTTAAATTCCTGTGATTTAACACTTATTTATATTTTTATATTTTTAATTTTAATGGCTTCGATTGACTCTTTATTTGACACAACCCCACATGCACTCATTATTACATGACTATTCACGTAATAATTCACTTGATATATAATTTATCATAACAAGCATTTTGTCAAACATTATTTAGCTTAAGAAATAACCAATAACCTTGAAGAACTGAAATCACCTATATTTCAGCAGGTTAAATTATTAACATAGGTAGCTATGTAACGAATAAACTCGCCGGTTCAAATGACATAAAAACGTTGATTAACGTAAGTAAAGTTTACAAGCACCAATAGTTTGTGCGTTTTAGAGAGAAAATTGATAATTAAGCGACGACTGTCATCTTATGATAAAACTAGCTTTGGTTTATGCTCATAACGTCTTAAAAGCGCTCATTTAAACTGTACTAAAAACGATGTATATACCCGCTCCACTTGAAGATGCTCGTTTCAGGAAGTCTGAGCGATTCATAATCAAGGCATATTTTTTTATTAAGGGTTATCCCTTAAAAAGAAATGCAACGCAGAGTATGATTTGCTCAGCCTTCCCCAAGGGGCTGGTTTAGAAACGCTTTATGCTGCGTTATTGATTTCGACAACGGAACAACCATTCTCTTCAATCAATGCCTTGCCTAAAGGCGTTGCTAATTCCAGCTGAATCATGCATCTTCAGGTGGAACGGGTATATAGCATTATAAATATTAATTTAAGCACAAAAACATCGCGTTCTGCCTAAAAAATGTATTAAAATTATCAGTATACTTAAGCTACCAAAACAACATATGTCATTACTCATTAGTGTTACCGATCAATCTCCAATTCACGCCAATTCCACATCAGGCGAATCACCGCTACTTTCTGTCAAGCTAGCACAACAATGTGAACGCTGGGGCTACCACCGTTTCTGGATGGCTGAACACCATAACTCAGGTATATTCGCCTGCCCTTGCCCTGAAATTCTCATTGGACATATAGCCAGTCAAACTGAGCGTATAAAAGTAGGTAGTGGTGGCGTTATGCTTTCTCATTACAGTCCCTATAAAGTTGCGGAACAGTTCCGCATGCTCGAGGTACTTTATCCAGGGAGAGTTGATTTAGGTATAGGACGTGCTCCTGGTGGTGACCAATTATCAAGTGATGCCTTAGCTTTTCCGGCACAAGCATCTAATGGTCAGGCTTTTTCACATCAAGCAAGTGATTTAGTTCACTTTCTAAAAGGTACTATGGATGCTAAAAACCCCTATTCCAAACTTAGGCTAACACCTGAGATAGATGTTACTCCGTCTTTATGGATGCTTGGCTCTGGCAGTAGCTCCTGTGAGTTTGCAGGGACCCTAGGCATGGGATTTGTACTGGCTCAGTTTATCGACAGCCGCACACCCGCAGATAAAATATTCAACGCCTATCGCGCCTCATATAAAGCAGCTGGGCATCAAAATCCCCCTAAAACGATGCTTGCATTAGCCGTTGTTTGTGCTGATAGCAACGAAGAAGCTCAAAAAATTGCATCAATTCGCGCTTACTCCAAGGTTTTAGCGCACATGCACGGTATACGTGAAGGTTTCCCGTCAATACAAGAAACAGAAGATGATCTCAAGAGAATGTCTATAACAGAAAAGGATTACTTTGAAAGATGTCTGGGCGATATTATTTACGGCACTGGTATTGAATGTCGTAATAGAATTGAAGCGCTGGTAAATAATTGTCAGGCTGATGAAGTGACTGTCGTCAACGTCACCTATACTTTTGAACAACGGTTACGTAGTTATGAATTATTGGCGCAGGCCTTTGAAATGTTTTAACTTTTATGATATCAGTGCTAAATAACCTGAGCTCAGTTTAATAAACCAGAGTGCGGGGCTAATACTCACTTACCTCCGTCAGGATTAACGGCTAATTTTTTCTTCAGAGATCACTTTATCTCCACAAGTGAACACATCCAAAATTGATGTATGCGTTCACTTGTGCGTTACTGTGCTTTCTTAGAAAGAGTACTTGGCAGAAAACTGAAGGCGATTCATATCACCGGTATTACCGTTGCTTTTTTCAAGCTTGCCGTAGATATATTCACCGCCTAAGGTAAGCTTAGGCATTGGTGAGAAGAGCAAGTTTGCATGAATACTTTGTGATTTTGTATTATACACACCTGCTGCTGCATCGGCGTCAGCATCATAAATGGCATACCCTAAAGTAGAACGTGTCGTTTTACTCCAAAAGTGTCGATACCCTATATTGGCAGCGGTTTGATCAATAGTCGCTAACTCGTTGTTTTCATCTACATATGCATCAGGGTTTAAGGCTAATCCAATATATCGACCTAAGCCTTTACCTGACGTAACCGTAAAGCGAATATCATCCCTTCCTGCAGCATTTATGCGACCAGAAATACTAATACCACCAGCATTTTCTGAAGAGTCTACATTAGCACCATCCTTGTATTTCAACTGACGCGCAATACCGGCAACAGAAACATTACCCCAATCACCTTTAAAGCTATATCTGGCGATTAAATCAGGGACACTACTGTCATTAGTTTGAATGCGACCAACCGTTGTTTCTGGATTCTCAAGTGATATTGATAATGGTCCGTTGGTATAACGAACTTGCATTTGACGGGTATCAATCATGCCTTCAGACAGTGCAAAGAAGTCGAGTGTTTCAGCAATAGCAGAGCCATTAAGGGCATTAGTCCAGGTTTGACCGAATTTCCACTTACCATATGAAATGACAGCGTGTCGTAAATCCACACCACTTCGATTTGTCGTTGATTCACCATTAGAGGGCGCATTTCCAGGACCAAAATCCATTTCAATAAATCCGGTGATTTTTTCACCATTGGCAAGTACGGTTGATGTGCCGATATTGAAACGAGACTGTTTCGCATGCGAATTGAATTGAACCCCTTCACTTGTGTTTATTGACCCAGGTGCTCTTGTTGGTACCAATGCTGGAATATAAAAGTCGTCAATTGCGCTAACAGGCGGAATACCGTCATTGTATTCGGTAAACATGGTATCAACTTTAATGAAACCATGAAAATTAATGGTGGTTTTACCCACTTCAATTTCTTGGGCTTGTATTGATGTTGTGCCTGATAATGCGACTAGGATGGCAAGAGGTAGTGTATTCTTTTTCATGTTATTTTCCTTTATTTAGACCTTATTGGTTTTATAAATTTTAAGAGTGATAAGCTCAGAACGCCTTAATCCATAAAACTAAACGTTAGTTTTATGGGTTGTACTTAATATGTTAATTATATTTATTATGTTAACACGTTAAATAAATATTGATATGGAAATTTAAGTTTTAATGCTATTCAGAACCAACTTATTTTTAAGTTTTAGTATTTCACATATAAAAATAGTGTAAGGATATAATGACGTGAAATTAGAGTACTCTGTGTAAGATCTTGTATTATTGTTAGTTTGTTGTTGGTTTGTTGTTGGGGAGGCTTGGTGGTGTAGTGTCTAATGTATTAACTAAAGTTATATTTTATAGCTGAATAACAAACGTTAATTGTCTCAATAAAAGTCATGATAACTTTGAAATGGGGGTGTTTTGGTTAACGTGTTAAGTTTGTGGTGTTGGGTAGTTAAAGGTTTCTATCAGGAAGTGCTAATGATATACAGCGACTTAACCGTTGTTGCCTTGGTAACAATCGATATCAAGATATTGTGGAACAAGCGAATCACCGTTAATACGTAGCAATGTGTCTACGATTTTTCGAATGACAGCTGAATCATACGTCTTCAAGTGGAACGGGTATAAATATTTATGACTGTAATTATTAGCAGCCTAGTTACAGTCATCATGGTACATGCAATAAGTAACACTAAAGGCAAGGTTACTATTATGAATGATTATTTATGAATCATCTTCTTCATCCAAAGTATTAATTAGATCATCTAATAGTTCGTAAAGTAACTCTAACTTTCTTACGCCATATTTTTCTTCTATTTCAACATATCTTTCAACAGATTTTGGCGCTACTTTAGCAAATAAGGCTAGGCCCTGTTCGGTCAATAATATTATTGAACGGCGCTGATCACTATCAACAGCCTGACGTTCGATTAGTTTTCTTTTATCTAGATGATTAATAATTCGAGAAAGGCTTGGCATAAGTAAATGGCAACGTAGCGCCAGTGTACTCATGTCAAGGTTACTTTCATGCTCCAAAGCTCGAATCACTCGCCACTGTTGTGATGTTAAATCATGTGCCTTGAGTGACGGAATAAACTTCTTCATCACTGCTTCTCTTGATTGCAACAAGGTCATTGGCAGTGAGCGTTCGAAACTACGGAGTGTTTTGGTCATAACTATAAAACTTCGTCCTTAACACCATTAACTAAGGTACCTACACCTTCAACATCTATTTCAACCACATCACCGGGTACCAAATACTTTGGTGGCTCAAAACGGGCGCCAGCACCATTTGGAGTGCCTGTAGCGATAACATCACCCGGTTTTAAATGGAAAAACTTAGAAAAGTAGCTAATGATATATTTAAAAGGGAACATCATACTCGCAGTTGTATCGTCTTGTCTAACTTCACCGTTAACTCGAGTAGTCACTCGCATGTTTTCAAACTGCTCAGGGGTAAATTCATCAGCCGTTACCATCCAAGGGCCAATTGAACCTGATTCAATAAAGTTCTTACCTTGAGTTACGTTAAATTTGGCATGGCGAACCCAATCACGCAGTGTGCCTTCGTTCATTATTGTTATGCCAGCAATATGATCATAAGCGTCTTCTTCAGCAATACGACGGCCTTCTTTACCAATGATAATAACAATTTCACCTTCATAATCTAACTTATGAGATTCTGGTGGTCTAATAAGTGGCTTGTCATGACCAGTAAATGAATCTGGTGTACGAATAAATAAGCTTGGGAATTTAGGTGCTTCAGAGCCATCTTTATATTCAGCATTGCGATTCGCATAGTTAACGCCAACACAAGCAATTTTTCCTGGGTTACTGATTGGTGGTAAAAACTCGACATCTTCAGCTTGGTAGTCAATTTCTAAACCGTTGGCTAGCTTTTTCATCGCATCTAGTCTGTCTTGCTGTAGTACTTCTAATAAGCTGCTGCCTATTAAGTTACCTAAATCAATAACTCCTTCATCGGTGATAACACCCCATGACTCTTTTCCTGCATGGTTAAACGTTAAAAATCGCATTTAATATATCCTAAATCGTTAAAATTCTATTATGAGGTAATATATATATAACATGTTAAGTATATTGTCGCAATAAATAGTCTGATTTATTCTGTTTATTTGGTGTTTAAAGGGATTTTTTGGATTGATACTTGACATGCATCACAAAGGGTAGTTAACATGTTAATCAAATATTCTGTTCTTTTTTATTTTGAGACGTTAGTAATTACTCATGACTAAGAACATAAAAATTATTAACCAAAATTAACTTGGAGCGGCTAATGTCTGAATTCGAACAAAATCTTAGTAGAGCAAAGCAATATTTAACGCGATTTAAAGAAGCACCTTTAGGGCAATTCATTGGTGGAGAGTTTTATACTAATGATAAAACGTTCACTAACTTAACTCCAGTAGACAATACCTCTATTGGTGAAGTCTCAGAAGGTACTGAGATGGATATGGATAAAGCATGTGAAGCAGCAAAAAATGCATTCCCTGCGTGGCGTGATATGCCAGGTGCTGAACGTAAAAAAATACTGCACCATTTCGCAGATAAAATCGTTGAGCGTGCTGATGAAATCGCCTTAGTTGAATCAATGGATTGTGGTCAACCTATTCGCTTTATGAAGCAAGCGGCTATACGTGGTGCAGCAAACTTTAGATTTTTTGCGGATAAAGCGCCTGAAGCAGCGAATGGTCTGTCACTTCATCAAGATGATCACACTAATTTTACCGTGCGTTCACCTATTGGCCCTGTCGGCATAATAACACCTTGGAATACGCCATTTATGTTGGCAACATGGAAAATTGCGCCAGCTTTGGCTTCAGGTTGTACTATTGTTCATAAGCCTGCTGAGAAAACACCATTAAGCGCAATGCTTTTAGCCGAAATAGCAAAAGATGCCGGTATTCCGGATGGTGTTTGGAATACGGTTAATGGCTTTGGTCAGACTGTTGGTAAACGTTTAACTGAACATCCTGCTATTAAAGCTGTTGCCTTAGTCGGTGACTCCGCTACAGGTCGTCGTATTATGCGCCAAGGCGCTGATACATTAAAACGTGTTCACTTTGAATTAGGTGGAAAGAACCCCGTTATTGTTTTTGATGATGCTAATTTTGATCGTGCACTAGATGCGGTCGTATTCATGATTTATAGCCTTAATGGCCAACGTTGTACTTCTTCTAGCCGTTTGTTAATTCAAAATGGTATTAAAGATAAGTTCTTAGCTGCATTAGAAAAACGTGTAAGTAATTTAAAAGTAGGTCACCCACTCGATCCAGTTACTGAAGTTGGACCGCTAGCTCATCAAGAGCATTTTGATAAAGTGATGAGCTATATGACCATCGCCCAGCAAGACGGCGCAACCACTAAAGTTGGTGGTATTCACCGTGCAGATCTCGGTAATGGTTGCTATGTTTCTCCAACCTTATTTACCGATGCTGATAGCACCATGCGTATTGCCCAAGAAGAAATTTTTGGACCTGTGTTAACAACTATTGGTTTTGATACAGAAGAAAATGCTATTGCTATTGCTAATGATACTGATTATGGCTTGTCGGGTTATATCTGGACCGAAAATACTGGCCGTGCAATGCGTATGGCCAAACATGTTGAGTCGGGAATGCTTTGGGTTAACTCAGAAAATAACCGTAACTTACCTTCACCTTTTGGTGGTGTTAAGTCGTCAGGTATTGGTCGTGACGGTGGTGATTGGAGTTTCGATTTCTACATGGAAACTAAAAATGTTTGTATTGCCCATGGTACTCATAAGGTTCCAGTTTTAGGCGCATCTTAAATTTTAAATATCAAGTATTAAATATTAGAGAGAATTGAATTATGGGTAAACTTGCCTTTGCTGCCAAAATAACACATGTACCATCTATGTATTTATCAGAGATGGATGGCGAACATAAAGGTTGTCGTGAAGCGGCGATTAACGGTCATAAAGAAATATCACGACGTTGTCGTGAGCTAGGTGTGGATACCATTGTAGTATTTGATACTCATTGGTTGGTTAACTCTGGTTATCATATTAACAACGCTGCGCATTTTGAAGGCGTGTACACCAGTAATGAATTACCACACTTTATTAAAAACATGCCATTTAACTATGAAGGTAATGTTGAGCTTGGTGATTTAATTGCCAAAGCAGCTACGGACGCCGGTGTACCAACTAGAGCTCATTCAGAGACTACCTTAGCGATGGAATACGGTACTTTGGTACCTATGCGGTATATGAATGAAGATAAGCACTTTAAAGTAGTGTCTGTTTCAGCAATGTGCCAGGTTCATGATTTAGATGATAGCGCTAAATTTGGTGCAGCATTAAGAAAGGCAATAGAAGAACAATATGATGGTACAGTGGCTATTTTTGCTTCTGGTTCATTATCTCACCGCTTTGCTCAAAATGGTGTGGCGGATCAATTTCTTCATAAAGTATGGTCGCCATTATTAGAGAATATTGATCATCGTGTAGTTGAAATGTGGGAACAAGGCGAATGGAAAGAGTTCGTAGAGATGTTGCCTGAATATGCATTGAAATGCCATGGCGAAGGTTTTATGCATGACACTGCCATGTTACTTGGCGCTTTAGGCTGGGATGAATATAAAGGGAAAGTTGAAGTCGTTACCCCTTATTTTGGTAGCTCAGGTACAGGACAAATTAATGCAATTTTCCCAGTTGAATAAATTAGAGATTTTGTTATGCCACATTTCATTCTAGAACATTCAGGAAATTTAACTAACGAGTCACTTGATTTAGATGGTTTGTTTACCCGTTTAATTGATGAAGCTGTTGGTACGGGGATTTTTCCGTTGGCAGGTATTCGTTGTAGAGCACATAATTGTGAATATTTTCGAGTCGCTGATGGTACCCCTACCTTTGGCTTTGTTCACTTACATGTACGGATTGGCTCAGGTCGCACTGAAGAGCAAAAAGCCAGTGCAGCGAAAGTTTTGTTTGCTGTGTTAACTGAGCACTTATCTGCAATTTATGAAAGCCAAGGTCTAGCCATTTCATTTGAGCTAACAGAATTACCTGTTCATAAATTTAATCAAAACAACCTTCGTGATTACCTTGCGAAGTAATAATACTAATTGAAGTGGTGAATGATCAATTCATTACTTCAATTGGTATAACAAGTATTTTAGAGGATTTTTAGCATGCTCAGTGAAGAAATTATTGAACAAGCAGCAATAGACCACTTAGAAGCAGAAGTTAATAGTAAGCCAGGCTTACCATTATCAATAAAACACCCAGAAATGACTTTAGAAGATGGCTATGCCATTCAAAAAAGTTGGGTCAATAAAAAAATAGCTCAAGGCCAAAAGGTTGTAGGTTATAAAATTGGCTATACTTCACGCGCAATGCAAAAAGCATTAAACATTGAAGAGCCTGATTTTGGGGTTCTTTTAGATAGTATGGTTTTTAACGACGGTGCTCAAATTGACGTATCAAAGTTTTGCGATCCACGTATTGAAGTCGAACTAGCGTTTGTTTTAAAAGATCGCCTAGAAGGTGAGAACGTTACCATTTTTGATGTCTTAAATGCGACTGATTATGTTGTGCCTACGTTAGAAATTATCGACGCGAGAACGCATCGTAAAGATCCTGAAACTGGTTACACCCGAAAAGTATTCGATACGGTTGCCGACAATGCGGGTAATGCTGCCATTATTATAGGCGGGCGACCAATTAAGCCATTAGAAATGGATTTACGTTGGTGTGGTGGTATTTTAAATATTAATGGTGTGGTTGAAGAAACCGGCTTAGCGGCAGCAGTACTTAATCATCCAGCCAATGGTATTTGTTGGGTTGCTAAGCGTTTTGCTCCTCATGGTGTTTCTTTAGAGCCAGGTCAAATTATCTTATCAGGTTCTTTTACTGCGCCAGTGCCTGTAAAAGTAGGTGATACCGTTAATGCAGATTATGGCCCATTGGGCACTATTTCTTGTCATTTCATTTAGGCCTCTTGTTATTAAGGAAAATATAATCATGAAATTACCACAAAATAAATTTAAAAAGGCGTTAACGTCTAATAAAACGCAATTTGGTTTATGGATGGGGCTACCTGATAGCATTTGTGCTGAAATTGGTGCCGGTGCTGGTTTTGACTGGCTTTTAATTGATGCTGAACATGCCCCTTATGATTTACGTGGCATTCAAAGCCATTTACAGGCAATAGCACCTTATGACGTTCCTGCACTTGTTAGACCGCCAGAAGGTACGACAGCAATTATCAAACAGTTACTCGATATTGGTGCGCAAACCTTGCTTATTCCTATGGTTAATACGGCAGAGCAGGCACGTCAATTGGTGCAAGATTCGTTATATCCACCGCAAGGTATTCGTGGCTTAGGAACGTCGATGGCGCGTGCTGCCCATTGGAATGGAGTAGAGGGCTATTTACAAAAAGCGAATGATGAAATTTGTTTGATTGTACAAGCAGAGACTAAACAAGCCATTGATAATTTAGAAGAGATCGTTGCAATTGAAGGCGTTCATGGCGTGTTTATTGGGCCATCTGATTTATCAGCTTCTATGGGCTATGTAGGTAACCCAGGGCATCCAGAAGTGGTTGCTGCAGTAGAGAAGGGTATTGAAATCATTGTTAAGGCGGGTAAAGCTGCTGGTGTTTTAGCCGTTGATAAAGCCTTAGCTGAAGGTTATGCCGCTAAAGGCGCTAGCTTTGTTGGTGTTGGTGTTGATGCAAGCCTATTGGCAACCTCAGTACGAAACCTTGCGATGCAATTTTGTAACGATGAAGATTCAAATAGCTTAACCGCAGGTTACTAATAGATAGTATTGGTTCTGTGGTGAGGAACTGAACTTGGTGATAATCAATGTCAGATAATGACTGACATTGATTATAATTCGAAATCACTAGGTGATTAGACTTCTTGTGTTACTGTTTGATTTATTTGACCGAAAATAGAACGGTTATTGTTATCAAACATTTCAATTTCGATGGTATCACCAAAAGCCATAAATGGTGTTGAAGGCTTACCATTTTCAATCGTTTCAATCATACGGATTTCTGCAATACAGCTGTAACCCACACCACCTTCTGCGACGGGTTTGCCAGGACCATCATTTAATTTATTAGAAACAGTACCTGAACCGATAACAGTCCCTGCCACTAATGGACGTGTTTTGGCTGCATGAGCAATTAACTCACCAAAATGGAATGTCATATCGATTCCCGCATCAGGGTTACCAAACAATTCGCTGTTATAACGAGAGCATAATGGTAAAGATAGTACGCCGTTTTTCCAAGCAGATCCTAACTCTTTTGGTGTAACACAAACTGGGCTAAATGCGCTAGAAGGTTTAGATTGAAAAAAGCCAAAGCCTTTGGCTAATTCACCTGGAATTAAACCACGGAGCGATACGTCATTAACGATCATGACTAAATTAATGTAGTCAAGTGCGTCATCACTGCTAATACCCATTGGAACATCACCAGTAATTACAGCAATTTCGGCTTCGAAATCGATTCCAAAACCTTCAGTTTTTGGCATTGAAATAGCTGAACGAGGTGTAAGAAAACTGTCTGAGCCACCTTGATACATTAGCGGGTCAGTCCAAAATGTTGCAGGTATCTCAGCATTGCGTGCTTTGCGCACTAACTCTACGTGGTTTACATAAGCACTACCATCAGCCCACTGATAAGCTCTTGGTAATGGTGAATGACAAGCTGTTTGATCAAATTCAACTCCTTCAATCTCACCCGATTCTAATGCCTCAAAACGTACTTCTAATTGGGCTTCTATAGTTGCCCAATCATCTAGTGCCGCTTGCATTGTTGGGGCAATATCTGTGGCACTTACCATTTGAGTTAATGCCGTGTTTACCACGTAAAGTTGGCCATCGCGACCTGATTTAATACTTGCTAATTTCATTGTTTATCTCCTAAAGTGTTCTTTTCATCAAAGCCTTTATCATCATGTAACCATGCCGCATGATTTGGCGCTTTTTTAGTTATTGCCCATTCATCTAACATGGCTGGTGCAACACGTTTTAATTCTGACATCATAGCGGGTGTTGCTGTTTGTGCAGCAAGTTCCATACGATGACCGTTAGGATCAAAGAAGTAAATTGATTTAAAGATAGTATGGTTAACTGGGCCCAGTACATCAATACCCGCGTCTTCAAGTTTCGACTTAGTTGTTAACAACTCATCCATTGATTCTACTTCAAATGCAATGTGCTGAACCCATTCAGGTGTATTAACATCACGCCCCATTTTAGGAGAGTTAGGTAATTCAAAAAATGCCAATACATTACCCTGACCCGCATCTAAAAATACATGCATGTATGGGTCTGGTGCTTTCGTTGATGGGACTTCATTTTCAGCAATTGCTAATTGAAAATCCATCCCTAACATATCACGATAAAACTCTACCGTTTCTTTGGCATCATTGCAGCGGTACGCTACATGATGAATACGTTTAATAGCCATAATAGATCCTTTTATTTTTTAGTATCAATGACGCCACGCTCAACTTGATCGCGCTCGATAGATTCAAATAATGCTTTAAAGTTACCTTCACCAAAACCATCATCTTCTTTACGTTGAATAAACTCAAAAAATACTGGTCCTAATAAGGTATCAGAGAAGATTTGAAGTAATAAACGTGGTTTACCATCGCCTGTTGTGCCATCAAGTAATATACCGCGCGATTGCAATTGATCAACTGGCTCACCATGACCTGGAAGACGTTCTTCTAACATATCATAGTAGGTACTAGGAGGTGCCGTCATAAACTTAATGCCTTGTTTTTTAAGTCTGTCCCAGCAAGCAAAAATGTCATCACAGGCAAAAGCAATATGTTGAATACCCTCACCATTGTATTTCATTAAATATTCTTCAATTTGGCCACCACCGCCTGCTTCTTCATTTAAAGGAATACGAATTTTCCCATCAGGCGCAGTCATTGCTTTAGAAGTTAATCCAGTGTATTCACCTTTGATATCAAAGAAACGGATTTCACGGAAATTAAATAAATTTTCATAGTACTCGGCCCAATAAGCCATACGACCACGATATACGTTATGAGTTAAGTGATCTAAAGTGTGGAAACCACAACCTTCAGGGTGACGGTCAACACCTTCAAGCCAATTAAAATCGATATCATATATAGTATTTGTGCCTTCATAACGATCAATTAAATAAACGGTTGCACCGCCAATACCTTTAATTGCCGGTAAACGCAGCTCCATAGGTCCTGTCGTAATTTCAACAGGTTGAGCACCTTTTTCTAATGCTTGAGTATAAGCTGATTGCGCATCTTTAACTCGAAACGCCATACCACAAGCGGATGGACCATGCTCTTCAGCATAATAAGCAGCGTGACTTTTTGGTTCATAGTTGCTGATAAGATTGATGTCACCTTGACGCCACAATTCAACTTGCTTTGATTTGTGTTTAGCAACTAAGGTGAAGCCCATAGATTCAAATACAGGCTCTAAAATACCGCGCTCTTTTGCAGTAAATTCTACAAATTCAAAGCCGTCTAGGCCCATTGGGTTTTCAAATAAATCGGTCATATTTAATCCTCTGCTATATGCACTTTACGTTGCTGATGCTTACTTATGTGTTATTGTTGGTTTCAAATGAAACAATTATTAGTTTCAGTAAGGTTACTTTAGTTGCATTTGAAACTAATTACTAGTTAGGTATGAATTATGTCTACGCCCAATGATGGCACTTTATCTTTACAGCAATTTTTACCCTATCGCTTGTCTGTTTTGTCTAACCGAATTTCAGACTCTTTGGCCAATAAATACCGTAAACGTTTTGGTATTAATGTGCATGAATGGCGTATATTGTCTGCCCTTGGAGAAGAAAAGAAACTTTCAGCTGTTGCCATTACAAACCGTATCGCTATGGATAAAGTTACTGTATCTAGAGCAGTAAAAAAATTGATTGAAAAAGGCCTGATTATTAAAGGCTTAGATAGCAAAGATCAACGAAGTTATGAATTGGCCCTATCGGATGATGGTATTAAAGTTTATCAACAGCTTGTTCCAATTGCGCTAGCGCATGAACAAGAAGTGATTGCTAATCTGACTTCAAAAGATAAAGAGAACTTACTTGAGCTATTACTTAAGCTTGATAACATCCAGTTTTAAGTAAAAGAGTACTGTAAAGTATAAAGTACAGGTAGATTTTTATTCTTATTCTGATTTTAATAAGAGATCTTTAGAAGGAGAGGTGGCTGGCTCTATTTCAGAAAAAGCTGGTTTTCGTTTTGCTAGTCTAATGAAAAATTTATAAACGTAGTGATCTTATTAAATAGTTAACTTCATTGCGAATGTTAGTCATTATAGTAGCCGTTGCTGAGTAATATCGTCAGCAAGCAGCTAAGTTAGCATCTATTTGCCTAATGGAATGATTAACAGTGGTCTTTTGGTATTTAGCATGACTTTGTTAGCGGTTGAACCAGAGAAAAACTGTCCTACCGCAGAGTGAGTACGGGTACCCATAACAATTACATCTGCATCTATTTCATCTGCTACTTTAATGATAGTTTCCCAAGCAACGCCTTCTTCAATGCGTGACTTTATTTTACTTATATCAAGCGTGTCATGAAATTCAATTTCTTGTTCAAAAAAACTACTAATGCGTTCTTCAATTTTTATTTTTAAATTAACCAAGCTTTTTTGATAAATACCTTCAACATCTTGGGTATCAACGAGGTTTTTAATGAGGTTTTGTGCTGAGCTAGATAGTGGCTCTAATATGTGTAAATAAGTTACTTCAGATTCATACTTGCCACATAAACTCATCGCTGCACGAAAGGCAGGTCTTGAGCCTTTTTCTATATCAGAGGCATAAAGGATTTTGTTAATTTTTGTTTTACTTTTAGTGTTAGTTGTCATGTTTTTTCCTGTCGAATAAGTCATCTTTAATACACGGAGCAAAAAATAAAAAAGGTAACATTGTTTATCAATGTTACCTTCGGGTTTTCTATTATCGATAGAGCCAAATAGGTAAGGCTAGGGCGATAGGCGCAACTAACGTGATTAATAATAAACGTAATATATCGGCACACCAAAAGGGTGTAACACCTTTAAAAATTGTGCTTGCTTTAACGTCTTTTAGCACCGCACTTAATACAAATACATTCATACCAACGGGGGGTGTTATTAAACTAATTTCTGTGACTACTACAACAACAATACCAAACCAGACCAAATCAAAACCCATGCTTTGCACTAGAGGGTAAAAAATAGGCACTGTTAATAGCATCATAGATAGGCTTTCAAAAACCATCCCTAATATGATATATATTGCCAAAATAGCGAAAATCACTAACATAGGCGATACTTCAAGTCCGCTCACTAAGGTGAATAAGTCGGCTGGTAAACCAGCGCGATTAATAAAATCAGAAAAAATTAAGGCACCAATAAGTACCGTAAACAACATGGTGGTTGTTCTAGCAGTATCTGACAGTGTTTCAAAAAGTGTTCTGATGGTGAGTGACTTTCTAGCGAGTGCGATTATAAATGCACCACCAGCGCCAACGCCTGCTGCTTCTGTTGGGGTAAATACACCTAAATAAATACCGCCCATTACCACGGTAAATAAAGTCAATACGCCCCAAACACCTTTTAATGCATCTATGCGTTCAGGCCATGGCATTTTATCGCCACAAGGTCCTTTTGAAGGGTCGCGCCATACGGTATATTTCACCGCGCCAAGGTACATTAAAATACCAATGAAACCGGGAATAAAACCAGCAGCAAATAATTCACGAATACTGGTTTCAGTCATTAAGCCATAAAGTACTAAAATAACACTGGGTGGAATTAAAATTCCTAAAGTGCCACCAGCGGCAATAGACGCCGTTGCCAACGAGTCGGCATATCCATATTTACGCATAGGCGGCATAGCCACTTTAGCCATCGTAGCCGACGTGGCTAAACTTGAACCACAAATAGCAGAAAAACCACCACAGGCAACAACGGTTGCCATTGATAAACCACCTTTCTTGTGACCTAAAAAGGCGTAAGATGCACGATATAGCTCTTGTGATAAACCTGATTTCGTAACCAAATTACCCATTAAAATAAATAAAGGAATAACCGATAAACTGTATTCTTGGGCGGTATCAATAATCCGTTTTGAGGCCATAGACAGGCTTGATGTCCAACGAAAATCTACGATATTGTCCAGTGTCAGCCCTTGCAATACAGCAAAGCCACCAAAACCAACAATACCCATAGAGAACGCAATAGGGATGCGTACTACAATAATAAGTACTAACAAAATTGCAAAACCAATAAGTGCAATTGTCATATTATTTCGCCTCCTTTGAGCTTGGTTTAGATTCAGGTGAATCTGTGTGTTGTGTTGAATTGCGAGGGAACAGTAAAATATAAATACCGTAAGTGATCACAGTGGCAGCCGTAACCCAACTCATAATCGCGATATATTGCACTATATGACCCATAGGAATTGCAAGATATTCACTTTCTTCACCTCGTCTAATTGAACGAGAACCTATGTAAAATATGCGATGAGCTACATAATAAAGCGAGCTCGACATAACGAAAATAGATAATAATCCCAATACTTTTATAGCTTTTTTACCAATGAATCTATCTAAAATATCAACAACAACGTGGCCACCGCGCCATGTGATTATTGGCATTTCAGCAAAGACCAAAATAGCGATGCATATCTCGGTCAATTCTGAGGCCGCATCTAATGAGTTATCAAATAAATAGCGACCTAACACATCGGTACACGTGAGTAACATTAATAATAGTAAGGTTAAAGCCGCAACAACTTCTAGAAAAAAGGCTAGCCACTTGACTAGCCCTTGTTCTTCGTAGTGCGTTGATAACCAAGCACTAAATGACATAGAACAACTCCTTACTTAGCCTGGCTTCGAGCGATTTTACGTAATTCTTTTAATGCAGCTTCAGCATCAACGCCTTTACTTTTAACGCTTTCTACCCACTCTTCATCTAAACCTTTACTGATTTGCTTAAACTCTTGAGCTAATTGCTTATTACTTGTAACAGTAACACCGTTATTTTTAGCAAAAGTTAAGCCTTTAGCATCAGCATTATCCCAAGCACTACCGGCCATGGCCGAAAGTTTTTCACCGGAAACACTCATGATAGCGTCACGATCTTTTTTAGGTAAGTTAGCTAAAAAATCAGGGTTAATGAAAATTGAGAAACTGCCTAGGTACATGCCACCGGGTACTGCTAATACGTTAGGCGCTACTTCATATAGACGTAATGATTGTTGTTCACCCATAGGCATAAATACACCGTCAATTACGCCTTGTTGTAACATTTCATATACTTTAGAGCCAGGCGCTGCGATTGGTGTTATTGCAAGACGTTTACCTAAGTCACTTTGAATACCACCACCGATACGGATTTTTTTACCTTTTAAATCAGCTAAGCTAGAAATTGGTTTGATGGTATGAACATAACCAGGACCATGAGTAAATATGGCGGCTAAGGTCAAACCTTCAAATTCGTCTGCTTTATTAAAGTATTTGTTTTGTACACGCCAAAGGGCAACAGAAGCTGCTTCTGCATTAACGCCAAGACCCGGTTGTTCGGCAATTTGTGGTAATTTAAAACGACCTGGCACATAACCATGATAACTAAAGCTAGCATCTACTACACCATCTTCAACTAGATCAAACATACTTTTAGGATGACCCATACCGTATTCTAGTTTTATTTTTACTCGACCTTCCGTTGCTTCTTCAATCCATTTTCCCCACGTAGGCCACATTTCTGCATTCATTGCATGTCCTGGCGGCAACCAAGTGGCAACACGTAAAACAGTTTCAGCAACAGCTGATGCTGATAGTGCTACACAAAAACCTAATGCGGCAGTGATTTTCATTAAAGGTGCTTTATTCATAGTCTTCTCTCCTAAACTAAATGTTTCGTTATGTGTTTATCTAATTATTATCAGGTTTACTTATTGTACCAATTGTTGTTCTTGTTCTAGCTTATTCAATATCTACTTTGATATAACCAGTTACCTTTTGCCAGTGTTGTTTTGAGAACAGGACACCAACTTTAGTACTAGTACTCACAGGTTCACCCACTGAAGTTTTTTGGTTTTCGCTGCAAATTTTTCATAACTGTTTTTTGAAAAAAATTTATGAACAAGCTGTTTAACGTTCACTATTATCAAAAATCATTACCGGTGATTTTTCACCTAATTTCATCGGGAGTTTTACAACCCTGCATTAGCAATAATATGCTTGGCAGTTGAGGTAATACCAATGAATAAAGTAACTATCAATATAACATAGTTAATATGTTAACTAATATTGCATTTTGCCTTACTGTTTGTCAACTACTTAATATAGTAATTAATTTTTAAGAGGAGGTTTAGTGTCAATTAAATGTTAAAAAAGGGGAGACAAAGGTCTCCCCACGAGATAGCAAAAAATGGGAAATGCTACCCCGGTAACGACGAGTAACATAAATTACAAGTCGCTACTAAAACTATAGATAAGCTATTGCTAACTCAGCTAAAATGCGTACGTACTAAAGTACGTAGCGCATTGTTAGTTGACCAAAGTTAGAATCAACATCTTGGTCATCTCTTGAGTAATTACCTACTTCAACACCCACCGCTAACTGCTTAGTTAAGTTTTTGAATAAGTTAACGCTCCATTGCGTACTTTCCATACCCGTAATATCAGCTTCAGCATGACCGTAAGCGAAAGTACTTCTTAAGTCTTCTGTCCAGAAATGACGATAGGCTGCATAATAAGAAGTGGTTTCTTCTGCTTCTTCACCAACAACATCATGCGCCGAAACAACCCCTACGTAACGACCAACATTACCGCCGTGTACTTGGAAACGAAGGTCATCTTTACCACCTGTTTTAATACGACCGGCAACAGAGTAACCAATACCGGTTTCAGTATTGCCTAATTCTGTGTGCATTTGACGGCCAAGACCGGCAACAGAAACATTACCCCAGTCGCCTTTAAAGTTATATCGTGCAATAACATCAGGCACATCATCGATACTAGCATCACCACCAAAGGTGAATGGATTTTCAAGTGAAACTTGGAAGTTACCCATGGTGTAACGTACTTGACCTTGACGTATAAACGCTAAACCCATTGCAGGACCAGCAAAATCAGCTGTTTCAGCGATAGCACTGGTGTTCATGAACGTGGTCCAAGTTTGACCAACAACTACATCTTTATATTTAATAAACGCATGACGAATACGTGGGTTAGCAGAGTTAGAGATAATTTCATTACCACCACCACCCCAAAAATCTAGCTCAATAAAGCCCATTACTTCACCATGGGTGTACTTCATATTAAAGCGAGTTTCATTGG
>Ga0209395_1001223_pt1 | contig 36570 bp, 26 predicted proteins | sample GOMGulsemesocosm_3_FD_184635 | JGI IMG/M metagenome (GOLD analysis project Ga0209395, IMG submission 184635) | Methane-oxidizing microbial communities from mesocosms in the Gulf of Mexico - GOM9D Gulf of Mexico (SPAdes) (version 2) | ecosystem: Environmental > Aquatic > Marine > Cold seeps...
AGTAAAGGTACTTGTTGTCTCGAAAGAAAAGCGGTAATCATCAAGTGTTATTGGCTAGATATTCGTAAACAACATGCACATAACCTAAACAATCTAAGTATAGATAATTAAGGTTGAATGACTATATTTGGCTATCAATTGACCTAAAGAATAACCAGTGGCTAATGTATAAAGCGCACCAAATTGCTGAAAGATAAATCACCTCGATGAACCATATTATGTGGATGAAAGAAAATTCTCATACCTGACCTTTTGTAGGAGAACAATAAAGTTGTTTGCTCTACATTCTCAAAAAGCCATATTGAGTAACAACTACTTCATAGGCAATATAAATAAAGTTACTTACCCCCGTTAGTTAATAACCCTGTCCCAATAACCGAGCAATAAAACCGACCAAATTTGGAAAGGTATTCATCATCAAAAAGAGTCATTAAAATATATGACGTTTATTCAACATTAACGAACTAGCTCACTCAATATTTTGATACTTTTTTCAAATTTTTCATTCCAAGTATAACCACAACTCAAACGGATAAAATTTTTGTAATTATCACTTGTTGAAAACATATCTCCCGGAGCAATACAAATTCCCTCTTGCAGTGCTTGAGTAAAAACCTGCCGACTGTCTACATCTTGTGACAACTCCAACCATAATACAAAGCCGCCAGAAGGACGAGATATCAGCGTATCTTTTGGAAAATTTCGATTAATAGATCTAGTCATGCGATCGATATTATCGGTAAAGCATCGACGAATTCGACGTAGGTGGCTGTCATAACCGCCTGATTTAAGAAAATCAGCCAGTGCTGCTTGCAACAATAATGGGGTACTGAGTGTTATTGCGAATTTTTCCTTAAGTACCTTTTGCATATGTTTACTGGTCGCAATCCAACCAATACGATATCCCGGAGCGATGGTTTTTGAAAAGGAACTACAATAAATTACATCTGCCTGATCATTAAGCGCTATAAATGGTTTTGGTCTTTCTGCGCCAAAATGAATATCTCCGTATATGTCATCTTCGATCAAGGTTATATCATGCTGAATCATCAAGTCTAAAACAGCTTTCTTCTTATCTTCACTCATCGTACACCCAAGAGGATTATTAAAACTAGAAGCAAACAAACAAGCTTTAATTGATTTTGACTTCAATGCTGTTGCCAATGCCTTTATTTCGATACCATCACTTGCATCGGTAGGTAATTCCAATGTCTTCAGGCCTAGAGACTCTAAAACCAGCAACAGACCAAAATATGTTGGTGATTCGATGGCAACGACATCACCCGGATTAGTAACTGTGCGCAAAGCAATATATAACGCCTCTGTGCAACCACAAGTAATAGCAATATCATCCGGTGAAAGAGACTGGCCCCAACGCATAGCACGGCGGCTGATTTCTACGCGTAAATCAATATATCCTCGTGGCTCTGAATAGACATTATGTTGTTTGCCTTTAACTCTAGCATTACGAGCCAGGAATCGATCTAGCTGACTTGACGCTAGGATTTCAGGAGATGGTATAGCACAGCCAAGAGGTACAAGTTTTGGATCGTTGATATAAGTAATAAGGTCGAAGATGCGACCTGATATATCAACGTTTACAACTTCATTAGGTGGTGTCGACAGGGCAGGTTTATCCAGAAAAACTTGACTGTATTGAGTAACAAAAAAACCTGATTTAGGCCTAGCTTCAAGCACTGCGCGGTCTTCTAGTAACTGGTAAGCTTGTTGAACAGTCGTAATACTTACTTTGTGTTGTGCCGCCATTTCCCGAAGCGAAGGCGCACGCATACCTGCTCTAAGTACTCCTTTGTGTATCAGGGCAGTTATGAAATTCATAATTATTTCATAACGATAAGTTAACTCTTTTTCTTGCACTTTCATATTCCCCCTTATTTTTCAAAATCATTCGAACTTAACCTTATCATGAATAACGATCAGTACAGATAGGTTTTTCGACATCTGTACTGGTAACTATTTAGATTCACTGTATCTGTTTTATGGTAACAAATACCTCTAAAATACAATCTTTAGTTTTCAACACAACAAAGAGACTTTCTATGAAATCAGAAGTAATAAATTTTAATAATAAACTAAACCTTATTAACGAACATTGGTCGCCAAAGGTCATTACTGAAATGAACGATTATCAGTTCAAACTTGTAAAATTTATTGGCGATTTTATTTGGCATGACCATCCTGAAACAGACGAGACAATGATGGTAATCGAAGGAGACTTACGAATTGATTTTCGTGACGGTCCGGTGTATTTATCTAAGGGTGAAATGTATGTCATACCTAAGGGGTTGGAACATAAACCTTTCGCAGAAAATGAAGTCCAGATACTGCTTATTGTACCAAAGGGAATTAAAAATACTGGTCATCAAGGCGGAGAACGTACAGCAGAAAATGATGTTTGGATTTAGCCTCGAGTTATTTTATCAAAATATCGTAAGTACAAGGTTTTCGTATTGTCGAGATAGGGGATTTTTTGATAAGTCCCTAATCTGCTATCTCACTAAGCCCCCCCTTTCCGCCTTTTCGGTCTAAATTTATTAGCTGAAATCACTCTGGATTAGGTGAGCTATCGATAGGTAAGCAGCCTAAACATCTGAAACGCTAGGCACTGTGTTTGCTAATCCGAAATTAGTAATACATCAATTTAATGAGCCGATTTTCGTCAAGCCAATTCCTTGGGATCAAATTAAAACCCACTTTACACCGCCTGTAGCAATTGTACAGTTATAGGAATTTCAATAGCCGAAGGAGTCTTTACGACCCCATTATGATTAAGTGAATTATAATGTCTTATTTTAGCCAAATACCTGATACTTTCGTCAGGTAAGGTGCTTTTTCAGGAAAATTCACCTGCAACTGTACCTCATCAGAATCAGGTCGTTTAATAAACAGAAATACTTCATTAAAAAAAGAAATGGACTCAAATTTATTTTCTGAAATGGGTTTCAACCAGCTGATAAATCCGTTGAGCTGCTTGGCCACCAATTGTCCTCGCATAAGTTCTACTTCAATAGGTGTTTTTCCTTTTTGTGTATAGGTACCTATATATTGTTTAATTAAATCTATATCAAGCGAAGGAGCTTTGCGTACGTCACTTCGAATTAACCCTTGAACATCATCTTTATAATATTTCCCATGATGATCTGGGTTACTATCCAAATCATTTTTCTTTATATAAGACAGTGCAACTCTGTCTTTAACAATATCATCAATACTTTTCTTTTGCTGATACAAAATGCTAATTCGTTCATGCCAATTAAGTACATTCTGACGATAGGCTACCAGCTGAGTTTTGTTTAATGAGGTATTTCCGTGGGATGGCACTACTATAGTATGTTCATCCATTTTGTTAAGTGCTTTATCACCCCACTCATCAAAGCTAGTTTTACCTAATTTCCCCATATAGGTGATATAATCCGGCTTATAACTTTCACCAATAAAGATGAGGTTGCTGTTCTTCAAATAGATTATGCCGTCATCAAAGGTATGAGCTATCATATGCTGGATTTCGATGGTCTCGTTGCCCATATCTAACGTCATTTGGTCATTAAAATAAATCACATTGTTATCTGGATAGCGACCATCATAAAATTCACTGTAGACAACATTTTTATGAGTGATTAGGGTAGCGCCAAGTTGAGAGAAAAAATTATTTCCACCGCTATGGTCAGGATGTGAATGCATGTTAATTACATATTTAATCGGTTTATCTGTAATGGTTCGAATGAGTTTTAGTACATTATCATTACTATGTTCCTCGTAATCCCCCATGCCAGACTCAATTAATGCAACGGTATTAGTTCCAATTACGACACCAATATTAGAGTAATCCAGGTTAATGATGTTGTAAACGTTATCTGTTATTTGCTGAATACGAGATTGCTGTGTTGCTTCTGCCTGGACATTTGATATAGATAAAAATATTGTCAAATAAATAAAAATAAAACATTTTTTCATTTTCGCATCCTAGCTTTATAAAGTTTATAAATACAATTCCCCCCACTGTAATATACATTGAGTAGACTAAAGTTAAATTTCGATAGATGTACCAATAAAACGGATGAGTTAAATATTGCCCTTAAAGACTGCATAAAAGTCAAACTCCGAAAGTTAAAACCTCCTATTATAAACTTCCGGTTTACGCTGTAGAATCAAAGTGCCCTTATGAGATAATTATTGAATGGCTGCTGTTCGCTCTAAGAAAACATTAAGTTTTTCAACTGGTACGCCAACTAAGCGCCTTGAACTCAAGTGAAGAAAACGACTGCCATTATCATTGAGGAAAAGTAGCCTAAAAATAGTATATCTAGACAGTAAAAAATTATACATATACCAATTCTTTTTAAATAGAATCAAATGCTCTTACACATTGGTTAGTGATTGAGTTAATATCAGCCAACTTTGCCTTTACAATAACGGTAACTATGTTACCGCTTATAAACAACTACGGACACATAGAGTTATGCGTTTATTTGATATTTTGTCGGTTCTTTATGAGCCTGTTAATCTTCTAGATAACCATGAGCATTTATTGTCATATATTCAACCTAAACTCAATGATGATGGTTCCTGCCCTATTTTCAAAGAAGCAGGTGAGAGATATGACCTTCTCCAGTACGCAGACTCGCCAGAACAACGCAAAAACCTACTTGACTTAGTTATTCGACTTAATAGACTGGTGCGCTGGATACATATAAAAACAGATGTAATGTGGTTTGGCATTTATTTGTCTCACGGAAATAAATTGGTGAAATATGTTTACAACGGTGATATGTCTAAAGCGGAATTTCCGATTGCTCCTGAATATCTTGATAAGTCGATAAATACCAGAGTCATCATGGAAAGGCAGCATTATTATATTCCCAACGTTGCCGAACATGATGGTCCATATTATCGCTGTGACGCTAAAGTCAAATCTGAGTTATGCTGCCCTATTTTTGATCCCGAAGGAGATGTTATCGGTATTTTTGATTGCGAAGATTACCGTGAAAACTTCTTTGATGAAAAAATAGATTTTATTAGCACTAAGGTGAAAAAAGCGATTGAGATTTTTCTCGAAGACCACCCTTATATCACTCATATGGGTTATAGCCACTTTAATCCCAATACGTACAACCCTCCTGCTTGATCATTTCATAAATAGAGATTATCAACGTCAGGTTAGTAGCGAAGTAATTATTGTAATCTGAAAAACATACCGTTTACTATGGGTGTTTTTTCACTTTTAATACAGCGGCTGATTAGTCGGAGCGGAAGTCATAAGGGCGTCAACAATGCGCACTTTTTTGACGTTAGCTTTTGCTGAGGGCAAAACTACCAGTGTTCATTTTTCTAAGGTCACTAGCTGCCACTTTAGCGACATTAACAATTTGATAAAATTCTCGTGTGTTTAGTCTTGGTTATTGGGAAGACGCTTCTGAGAAAGGATGTGCTGACAGAGTTTGCACCTGAACTGCAGATGCCACATCACAAGCAATTATGAAAGCGATTGAGTCATCTAACCCGTACTTCAGAAATGTCAGGTCTGCAATCACTTTGAACCGTCAAATAAAGGAGACAGCGCATACCGCAACAGGCATAATAATGACCAATAACTCTGAACATGTCTTTGATTGGCATGCAATATTACGTACCGACAATTCAATGTTGTTTAGAAGTTTGTTAGACTGGAAAGCGGATAAAGGCGCTACAACTTATGAAAAGTTTTCCGGGGGGAATTAGATGTTTCTGTTTAGACAAAAAGTGCATTTACCGAGCAGCATCATCAGAATATGCACTTAAGAAGACAGTGCTGTAGCTGCTATTTACCTTGAACGCTACATTTTGTTACAGATGCAGGATCTTGTTACGTCATTATCTTTTGTGCACCGACATAATAGGGCTCACTTCAATTACATAAATAAAGAATTATGAATAATTTAAAAATAAAAAAAGTAATTATCCGGCACTTGACTTTAGCCGCGATCATTTTGGCTAGCGCTAGTTTTTCTAGTGTCAGTTCTGCCAGCGATATTTCCCATACGTTACGTAATGCTACGGAAGACAAAGCAGTTACCGAAAACTACTTTGAGCTAGGGCTCGGTTTGGCTATAGGCAGAGCACCAAGCTTAACTGATGACGATGATAAATGGGCCGGTGGCACTTTAATTATCAATGGTAGTTATAACTGGGACGGGTTATTTATTGAAAAATATGGCGAAAGTGGTGAGCCTCTTTTACTTGGCTATAATGCTTATGAAAGTGATAACTGGTCATTAGATCTTGTGGTCGGCCCCAAATTTGGCGGTCTGAATTTTGATGATAAGTTTAAAGAACTTGATGAGAGAAATTCCAGTACGATGTTTGGCGGCCGCTTAACCGGCTATATGGGAGACAATGTAGTACAGTTTACCTTAAAACACGATATAAGTGGCAATAGTCACGGAACGTTAGCATCGGCTTTAGTCGGGCGTAATTGGCAAGTTAGAAATTGGAATTTTCATGGACTAGTTGGGATACAATTTTATGATAATCGTATCAATGACTATTACTATGGTGTTAATGAAGTAGAAGCATCACACACGCAATTTACGGAATACCATCCTGGTTCTAATTTTAACCTTACCGCTGAAGTTGGGGTAACTTATCCAATTGCTGAAAATTGGGTTTTTCGTAGCACCGGACGCTTTAGTACCGTATCAGATGCCGACATGGATAGTCCTCTTTTTGAAACCACCCGTTCAACGAGAATTTCATTACGCACTAGCATTAGCTATGTATTTTAATAAAGTAAGGAATTAATTATGCTTACTTTAATACGCTTAAAAAAAATAAAATTAAGTTTGTTGATGGGACTCCTGTTCGCACCCCTTTGTTTAATGGTGACTAGCAATGTCCATGCTTCATCGACTGAGATAACCCAGACAGCACACTTAAAAGTAACCCCTAAGCCTTGTGTTGCGCTCCGCAAGGGGCAAAAATGTTATCTGGAGGTGACCTTTAGCTGGCTGCAGCCACAAGCTAACAATTATTGTTTAGTTAATATCACCACAAACAAAACAATGAAGTGCTGGCAACAACAGGCTAAAGGTGAGTTTAGCTTCGATTTTCAATCAAAGCAGAGCAATAACTTTGCTTTACGTATCCAGGCATCAACTAGTGATATAGCCAGAACGCGAATTCCTGTGGCTTGGGTCTATAAATCCTCTAAACGCGCAAAATCTACTTGGAGACTATTTTGACGGAAACCTTTTTGTCCGAAACCGTTGCTAGCAAACATATTATGTTAGTCGAAGACGATATGTCGCTAGCCGAATGGTTTTGCGACTACCTCAGTGAACAGGGTTACTTAGTGACACTGGCGACTAGGGGTGACGTTGCCATTGAACTGATTGAAGCGGATCAGCCAGATCTAGTGATATTAGACATTATGTTGCCAGTCAAAGATGGTTTTGAAGTCTGCATGGCTATTCGCCCCTTTTATCATGGCCCCATTTTAATGATGACAGCACGGGATCATGAAACTGACGAAGTGCTGGGATTAGAGTTAGGCGCTGATGATTATGTCGTGAAACCTGTTAAACCGAGAGTATTACTATCAAGGATCAAAGCGCTTTTCCGTCGAAGTTCGGCACCTGATATCGTACCAACCATAGTAGCAACAGATCCAAACAAAGTAAGTTTTGGCAAGCTGACCATCGATGCCAATTCCCGAACAACGACCTTAGCCGACACCAAAGTGGCCATATCTTCGAACGAGTTTGATGTATTGTGGCAACTCGCGCAATCAGCAGACAATCTAGTGAGCCGCAAAGATTTGGTGATCCAGCGCAGAGGTATTAACTATGATGGTTTTGACCGTTCAATCGATATTCTTATTTCAAGAATTCGCAAAAAGCTTGGCGATGATGCTAGCAACCCTTATCGTATAAAAACAGTTTGGGGTAAAGGGTATTTGTTTGTTAAAGATGCTTGGGACTAACTGATGCTGAGGAATAAACGATGCCAAAATTAACCCTATCACTATTATTGGTGATTTTAATTGCTGTGTTAGGCATAGGCAGTGTGCTAGATAATTTATTTAACCAGTATCAAACACAGCCAATTAATGCCTCCGATGAGTTAGCCCCTTATCGTCAACTAGGCAAGTCACTGGCTACAACCTTAGATAAACAACTAGCACCACAACAGTTCATCACAACTTGGCAGCAACAAGATAAACTTTCCGTGACTTTAACCCCATTGGACAATTTGTTTTTACCTGCCGCATTAAAACAAGCTTTTCTCTCTGGTGAATCATTGGTATTTGAAACAGAAAACAACATTTCTATGCACTTCATTTTGCCATCGCAGCAAAAAGTATTGACCTTTATCATCCCGCCCGTTGTACAAAATAATAATAATAGCTCATTACAAATGTTGTTAACTGGCGTATTTTATCTTGGTATTGTCTTGATGGTATTATTGTGGCTTTACCCTTTGGTTAAACAGTTGAGAAAGTTGCGACGAACCACCCAAGCCTTTGGCGAAGGTCAGCTACAACAACGCATCAAGATCAATTCAACGTCTTATATCGCCGATATTGAAAATGAATTTAACCACATGGCCGAACGGATAGAAACGCTGGTCAGTGATAACAAGCTGCTCAGCGACGCCGTTGCTCACGATTTACGGACGCCCTTGGCAAGATTACGCTTTGGTATTGAGATCCTACAGGAAACAGAAAATCCTGAGACGAGAGATAAGTACCAACGCCACCTCAGTCGTGATATTGAGGAAATGGAACGTTTGGTCAATGTATTGCTCAACTATGCGCGAATAGAGCAATCGATGATGGCGGTTGAACAACAAAGTATCAACTTGAATGAACTAGTCAGTCAATGCGTTGGCGCGGTAACTGATGACAATAATATCATTAATTGGCAGGCACAAGGCGATGCTATGGTTAACGGTGATGCGAATTACCTGAGTATGTTAGTCAATAATTTGCTCGGCAATGCCCTACAATATGCCGGTAATAAGATTAAGTTAAGGATCACAAAAAATGATACAAAGCTGCAATTTATTATTAGCGATGATGGTCCCGGCATACCACAAGATAAGCGCAGCGAATTATTGAAACCCTTTATGCGCGGCGAGCAGGCTCATGAAAAACCTGGTTACGGCATGGGTCTGGCCATAGTTTCAAGAATAGCCCAGTTACACGATGCCAGGCTGGTCATTACTGACTCAATTGAGCTTGGTGGTGCCGAATTCTGTTTGACCTTTAATCAATAAAATATTCTTTTAAAAGACAATTTGTACACTTTGTTACAGATGATGGAACCTGTTACGTCTTTCAACGCGGTCATTCCTTATAGTTGACTTATAAAATCAACTTAAGGAATAAATATGAACACGTGCTACCGACTAAAATCAACACTCTTTTGTACTACTATGGCTTTATTGTTAACCGCTTGTGGCGGTGGTTCAACAGCTAAAAAACCTCAAATAATTGAAGAGCCTGCCCCAATCGTTTTCGATTACCAAAAACTGATTGATGAAACGGTTTCCGAGACCATTCCGGGTATCATATTGTTAGTGAGCTCACCGGAAAAACAATTTCTCGGCAGTGCTGGCTTGGCCAACAAAGTAACACAAAACCCAATGCAAACTTACCACACTATGCCAACGGCAAGTGCTGGTAAACCCATGATAGCTTTACTCGCTGCGATGTTAGCGGATGAAACCTTATTAGACCTAGACGCTACCCTTAACACTTGGTTGTCAGCTGACATCCTTAATCAAATCGAAAATAGTGAAGAAATCACCTTACGTCAATTGTTAAATCACACCAGTGGACTTTACGATTATGATGATAATGATAACTACCTAAATCTGCTACTTGCTGAGCCGGATCAGCTAAAAACTGATATTGATTTCTTAGTCTTTGGCTTAAACAAACCGGCAGAATTCAAACCGGGGCAAGGCTACCATTATTCAAACACAGGTTACCTATTGGCGGGATTAATCCTTGATCAGGTACTGGGAATGCACCATTCTGTCGCATTAAGAGCGCGTATATTGGAACCGCTCGGCTTGAATGCAACTTATTATCGTGGCATAGAAAAAGATTTAGGTGATTTTATCTCCGGTTATCACAAATTTGATGACGACAACGAAACCTACGATACTAAGTCGTATCTGGAAAATGTTGCTATAGCAAATGCGCCGGTAGTGTCAAGTGTAGAAGATATGGCCTTATTTTTAAAAAGCGCCGTAGCCGAGCAAAGCTTTATCAATAGCGAGATAAGAGCTGACATTTTTGGTTCGCAGCAGTTGAATGGTTTTATTGGTATAGAGGCACGTGGTAACAATACCGTATATGGTCATTCCGGACTTACCCATGGTTATCACACACAAAATATCTATGTAAAAGAAAAAGAGTTAAGCATAACAGCGTTTATTAACTGCAGTACGCAACCGGTTTGTGAGAACACGATGGATAGTTTGATTACGAAAATATTAACTAACGAACTAGATTAGCTATCTGGGCTTAAACTATAAGGCGATTTTATTATAAAATCACCTTATAGTTTTCTAACGAATCGTCGACGGAAAATGGAGTGAAATTGCTACAGTCGACTTCTGACTTGCAACGATATATCTATTTATGATGTGGAGTAGAATATGAAAATTGTCGTTCTGTGCATTACTTTTGTCATCGTGTGTTTATTATGGCATACAGCGCGACTTTGATATTGGTAGCAACACGACGAAATCGGCCTGATATAGGGGGCAAAAAGGGACAAAGAGAAGTGTCGTGCTGATTTAAGAGCAGTTAATAAATCAATTCAAGCACAAAAAAATAACGAGATGCGCTTACCAATAACGCGGCTAGCCTTGCAAATATATACTTACTGTAAATGCAAAAAGCTGAACTACCATCGATTAAAGGCCGTTCAGCTTTAAATTCTCAAACAATGATCAAATTACACTTCGCGTAATAACTCACGAGCAATAATGATTTATTGGATTTCACTGGTCCCTTCATAAATAGTGGTCACACGTGCATCTCGCGCCATGCTCTCTATGAGTATAAGTAATATATACACCCTAATTATAGGTTTCTTCAGACTGAAAGGACTATATAGCGCACTTTTTTGACGTTAGCTTTTGGTGAGGGAAAAACTAGCAGTGTTCATTTATCTAAGGTCACTCGCTGCCACTTTGAATACATAAGCAAAAATTAGACCGTATTGAGCGAAGAATAGCCGCTTAATATTTAATCAAATAAAACAATTAAAGATAATAACAACTATTACCAATGTATTGATAAATTAATCAAATTAAACTTTTGCTTATCTGCTTTATCGTTAATGAATGAGTCATTGATTAAAAGGTGGTTTTGTCTGATGACAGGCTTAAATAGACTGACATTAAAGTTACTTTCATACGATGTTATTCGAAGACCTTTACCGTTTTGATAATCGGCCATAACTCTAGCTGTAGTCTCATCATTGGCGGCATCATCTTTCATTAAATAGTAAATACCATACCCAATAGCAATCCCACCTGCAATATACGTCAATGCGCCTGCGGTATCGCTTGAACTATTACTTCCGTAAGGGTTATTTGGACCATCAAAATCATCATCCGCTGAACTTGGAATAGATATACAAAGGAATGTAAAAGCCGTTAATATTATTTTAATTATCTTCATGTGTTTTATCTCTTATCTAATATTCCTAAAGTAACATTAACAAACAAGTAATGTATATAAAACAATCAATACTCAATGTCGATTGATGGTACTCAACAGCCTGCCAGCGTTTGCAATGGATGCAATAATTAACGTCTAGATGAAAAAATAAACCGGAAACCACCGAGCCTCCGCTTTATGGTCATAGACCAGTCGTTACCTAGATTTCTGTTTTAGTCTCCAATGCGCACCAAGTGATCATTAAAATATATTTAAGACAATCCAATAAAACTCCCCAAAAGATATAAAATAGCTTTAGTAAATAGCTTTATTGTTTTGCTATACCTTTATTCAATATCATTAGCATTATGATACCGGTACATCTGAATAAATATTAGCCTTTGATTCTTCTTGTTATTTGAGTTCAAGCAGTGATGGAACATCTGTATTTCCAATTTCATCAACACTTTATTATCTCTGTATAGTTATTTGATAATATTTGATAAATCCTAGTTATTTACTTTTGAAGTGTTTTGTAGAAAAGTATAATTGAGGGATATTAGTGATGTGTACAGTTGATGAATTATCAAGCGGAATATTATTGAATTATATATTACGTTGAAATATTATGAGAAAAAACCTCAATTCTCATTAGGAGAATTGAGGTTGTATTTATTTTATGAAGAACTATTTTATTCTTCAGTGCCTAAATAAATGCTATTACCACCAACATAGTTTGGCACGGTATTGTCCCAAAACTCTGGAATGTCATTAATACGTCCTGACCATGCGCCTAATGGTGGCAACATATGTTTGGTATATTCAACCTCACCTGCTGGATCAGATGGCCCAGCTCCTGCAGCAGTTGTTTCAGAAGCGGTAAATGAGTGGTAATGATATCCATAGTTACCATGCTCATGGCCACCAAAACTATCTAAGTCAATATCGATACCATCACTTGTTGTATCACCACTTTGATAAATACCGAAGCCAGCAACCCCATCAAACCCAATACTTACAATAGGTGGGTGAGTATGTCCCGAATAATCACTTGAATTGTACAAGTTCAAGCCTTCTTCGGTGGCACTATGCGCATCAGCATGGTAATGCAAGCCTAAACCTTTCCCTGAATGCATACCGTGAGCTGAAATTTCTGCATCAGCTTGAACGACATGCAAAGCGTTATTAAAAGTAGGATAAATAACAACGCCGTCAATAGCGACACCCGTTGCAGAGAGGCTCGCATAATTATGGTGGCTTAATTCAGTTTCACCAGCATCGCTCGCTAGATCACTATTCATATCATTTTCGGTTAAACTTTCAACTTCGCCGTAATCACGCAAAGGTATTTTCATCAGAAATGACTCACGATGAAAACTACGTGTGACAGATTGGTCTTCATATTCAACACCAGCATCACCAGATCCCGGCGGTTTAGCTACGTCCCAAAGTAATGCCATACTATCTGGCAAGCCATAACTTGCGATCACCATAAACGGGTGATGAACACCTTCGGCATCTGCTTCGTTAGTAAAGAACACATAAGGAACGGTCGCTTGACCTAATGTAGAATCGGTTGCGTCAGCAGACTGTATTGTTCTACTAAATAAACCCGCTCTAAAGGTTGTATAAAAATCAGCCTTGTAACGAAGTTGCGATCCTTCCGCTGCTAAAGTTATTTCTATTGTTGCTAACATTGCTTCTGCCGCTGCTGTGGTGTCGGCATCTGCTCCCGTAGCTGAAACTTGATCCGCATACGCACTGACAATTTTACTTGCGGTATCTGCAATGGCATCTTCTTTAGTGATCGGAGTTAATTCTTCATTACTGACACGTGTTGTTTCATCAGGGTTGAAATCAGCAGGGATCTCTAAATTAATAGGAGGACTATAAATAGTCATTGATGTGCCAGCACTAGCAGTTAATGTTAATGTTCCTGACGTTAGCAATACTTCTTTTGCTGTCCAAGTGTTGTCGTCAATATAGGTATCAGTGCTCGTGTCATAAGTTTTACGTCCGCTAGCGGAAAGCAGCATCGGAGAACTACCGCTTATTGTGAACGTTAAATAACCGGCGGTGTTGGTATCTATATTATTGATACTACGAAAATCTCGTATAATAAGACTATCAGTAACACCTTGATCATCAATATCTAATGCGTAATTACTGTGCTTGGCGGTTACAATTCTAAATACATCATCTTCAACTTCAACAAATTGAAACATTGAGCGTAATAAAACATCATCGGTTGATGAAGTCGCACTGGCTAAGCCACTAACTTCTAATAAGTCACTACTAATACTATTACTTTCATCAACTAACGTTAATATACTTGTATCACCAGCGGGGCCCATTGAAAAACGAGTAAGGTTAACGGGAGTTGAAGCCAACTCTGACCAAGTGTGGTCGCGTGTTAGCTGTAAAGCTTCAACGATAGGTGCTGGTGTGTAGAAATCAGCTGAAGTGGATGCTGTAATGGTTACGCTATCTGATGAACTATCTTCAGTACCATCATTAACGGAAAGCGTAGCAATATACTCCCCCGACAGGTCAGCAACAAACGTTGGTTTTTCAGCTGTTGTCACACTGATAGTTGCGGCACTCGAACTTGGTTTTGAAGTTAATTCCCAAAGATACGTTAGCGTATCGCCATTAATATCACTGCTGGTACTTGCATCAAGTGTCACTGTAACACCGGTTTCAATCTCTTGGTCTACACCAGCGTTAGCAACAGGCGCTATATTAGTGGTAGAAGCCGTTATAGTTACTGTGTCAGCTGAACTGTCTACAGTACCGTCATTAACAGTCAGTGAAAAATCATAGCTACCGTCAATATCGGCGATAAAGCTGGGTTGAGCCGTTGTTGTATCGCTTAATGTGGCTGAACTCCCAGCAGGTGCTGTTGTTATAACCCAGGTAAAGACCAAGTCATCATTATCAGCATCACTACTTGCAGAGCCATCTAAATTAAAGGATTCCCCCGTTATAACATCTCTATCGGTACCCGCATTGGCAACGGGCGCTTCGTTTGGAATTGTCGTGGTTGTTGCAACAACACTCACCTCATCGGCAGCACTATCAACTGTTCCGTCGTTTACAGTAAGTGAAAAAGTATAACTTCCGTCAACATCAGCAGTAAAATCTGGTTGAACTGTTGTAGGCGCGCTGAGCACAGCAGAGCTTTCACCTGGTGCAGAACTTACCGACCAAACGTAAGTTAAGGTGTCGTTATCAGCATCAGTGCTTGCTGCGCCATCTAGGTTAAATGACTCGCCTGTTACAACGGCATTATCACTGCCAGCATTGGCTATCGGAGCACTATTACTTGGTGTTTCTGTATCTGTATCTGAGGAAGGATTTGAGCTACTTCCTCCACATGCAATAAGCAAAGTGGAAATACATAGGATTAAATAGGGTTGGTAAAATTTCATTAAAACCTCAACGTGTTGCTAATGGTAGTAGAACAATATTTATGGATTCAACTTCTTTGGGCTAAATATTAGACCATCGTAGTCTTCCGGTAGGTATATTTTGTTCTAACGATCAAACTACATAACAATTTGCAGGTTCTATACCAAGTAAAACATTGAGTGTTAATAGATTCAATATTTACACGTAAGTAGGAGGGGCAATATTCAAAACTTCAATGTATATATATGATACATGTTGGTATCGTGTTGTTTTCTATTGTTTTTGAGTTTTCTTATGGATGTTTTAGTAAATAATTAATTCAATGGAATTTATTTTTTTCACGACCACCTAATTGAGTTTATGCGCAAAAATTTCATTGAATAACGTTTCTTTGGAATACATATAAGCACCTTATGGCGTTTCTATAAGCACCTATGGATCTTTATAGGCGAATCTAAGGTTCTTTCGGATATTGATTTCTTAAGTCAATGAAATTATGGCATTAAACTATATGGCGTGATCTTTGCTGTATTCAAAAATATTATAAAAAAGTCTTACATGAAATGAATGAGTCGTAATACTTAGACAAATTATATTATTAAGCCAACATGAAAGGGAAATTCAATGTTTATATACTTGGGAATAGTTTTATTAGTTATTTATCTATTAATTGCATATTTAACTAAGAATTATGGTCGTGATCGTAATGTACGTAAAGAAACAGATTTTCGTGTGGATTTTAAAGAATATCCTTCAAGAAATAACATGTTATCAACGGTAGAAAGTCGAAACCAAACCAACCTGATACACCTTAGGATTTTAAATGATAAAGTTTCTAAAGTGACGACTCTTAATTCAGAACTTGAATTAAGTAAAACATTTGATAACTCTCCTATATCGGTAACGCTAATCGATAAAATATTGGAAGTAACGCTTATAGACGACACCACTTGTAGTATTGAAAAGCTGATTTCACTTGAGTACATTAAAGGGAATGTTCAAACCTGCCACTTAGAAAGTCTTCGGAAATTATTCATCAAACATGGAAGTACAAATTATCTGCTTGCTTTAGAGATATACAAACTCACTAAAAGTAGCCCTGAAAGTGATGAAAAAAATACCTTGTTAAATTTCATTGTTCGCCATGTAGAGCTTTCAGCTTAGCTACGTAAATAACCATTTGAAAGCAAATTAGAGATGAATACCAGGATAATTGTTATTCAAAAATCTCCGGACAGTTATGTTCGTAAAAATAAGTTTCAAAAACATTAATGCTTAAATTATGATTGAAATTTAGAGCGTCGATAAAATGAGTTTGAAAAAGTTAACTGTAATGGTGCTGGGCACACCATTACAACTTTACTTCAACTTTCAGCCTATTATTTTGCTTTTCTGATATATAAGTTACCGCTATAACTTATTAATGATAACACTTGTCCTCCGCCGTTAACTTTCGACTGCATTATGCCGCCAAGTACTATTTTTTGTTTATGGCCTTTGTTATTCTTCTTGATTTCATCAACATCGACAAAATCTTTGTCTAGCCCTGAGAATATTTCACCTTGGTAAGTTTGTACGTTTACATTCGCTGCCACTTTTTTTGCTAAGGTAATATCAACATTACCCATATGACTTGTTAATGAAGATGGGCTGCTTTTAGCAAAGTCAGAAAAGCTAACAACAATATCTGTTCGTGCTGTTTCAGCAACAATGGGGCCTGATATGTTTCTTGCTATGATCATTCCATCATAAGCTTCAAGTTCTAACCCACCATTAACACCATCAATTTTTATATCGCCACCTTTATATAACTCTACATCTATCATAGAACGTTGCGGCACCTTAATGACTAAATCAACATGTTGATTTGACACTTCACTGCTAATTTCTACTTGATTATTTTTCTCTTCAATTTCTAATCGCATCGACCGACTTTTAACACTCTTTAACCCGTCTGTAGATCTTGCTGCGTTATTTTTATTTATCTTATTTTGCACTTTTTTAAGGTCTTTATCCTTGCCTGAAAAAACGGACGATTTTGCACTTATTTCTATGCTGTCTCCCTTATAACCGACCAAGGTAACACTTCCTCGATATACTTCAATGTCAATTGAAACAGGCTCTCCAGGTTTAGATAATGGTAAGCTATAACTTTTTTCTGCTGCGTTAGCGAACGGAACACTTCCGGCTAGCATCGCGATTAATGTCAAAGGAAAGATTGCTGATAATTTATTTTTCATGGGTTACTCCTAAAGATAAAACTAAATATATGAAGCCAGTGATTGCGCTTTAATAAATTCTCGTACTTCTGGTTTTAATTGTTGTTGATTTGCTTGTTCGGCTAAAGACCTCTTTATATCGACAGAGCCATAGTTAAGCAAAAGGCGACATAATTCTATTTGTACTAACAGACTCTCTTCCTGTGTAGCCATGGTTAAAAGTTGTTGCTCTGATGAACCAAAATACTTTAATTCACTTAGACTCTTGATGATGGCGAGTCTCACAGAGGTTGATTTGTCTCGTGCTAATAACGCAATAAGTTGTTCGACTAACAGTGGATTTGATAAATCAGTTTGCCGACTATAAGCTACACCTGAAAGACGTTCGCTCGCCGAGTCTTTTTGCAACATTGACATCGCTAATACGGTCGTTAACGATGAGATGTCTTGCTGTAATGCGCTGTACTCATTACTATTCTTATTATTGTTTGGCTTTTGATTTAAATTAAATCCCAGAACAAAAACAAAAGCTAACGTTGCAAATTGAGCAATAGGCGAAGGCATAAACCAGCTTTTAACTTTATCCATTAAAGATAAAGGTTGCTCTGTTGAATAAGAACTACCGTTTTCTGTTGGCTGCATTGCTTGTTGTTGCGCACTTTGTGCTCTTGATAACATTTGATAAAAATTCACATCTAGTTTGTCTGACGGCATAATCAGCGGCTTAACATCGTTTGTCCAAAAATGCTCAATAAACAGTAGCTCTTCCTGTAATTGACGATTGTTTTGAAGATATTTTGCCATTTCTTCGCTTAGCTCACTGTTGTCATTATTGGCTAATGAAGCAATTTTCCAGTCGATAATTGTTTGATTTTTCATTAGCTCATTTCTCCAACTAATTTTTGATAACTCATTTGTAATTTACTCACCGCATTTCTCATACGTGACTTCAATGTATTTAAATTGCAATCTAACAAAGTCGATATTTCTTGATAGTTCAACTGCTGAAACCGACTGAGCAAAATAATTTCTCTATCTTCTGGCGATATGCTGGCTAAAGATTGATTAAAAATGTCACTTTGTTGTTTTTTATCAAATTCTTCACTTAATGTTTGTTCATTGATTAACTCTACATCATCCATATCGCAGTTCAGTGCTTGGTTTTTATTTTTACGGTAATGCTCAGCAACCGTGTTTCTGGCTATGCCATACATCCAAGACTTAAACGTACTGCTACCACTAAAGCTGGTGCGATAAGCGAGCACTCGCATAAAGGTTTCTTGCACTAAGTCTTCACTTAACGCACGGTTATTGCCGGTACGCACAAAATAATTAAAGAGTTGTACTTTATTATTTTCAAAAAGTGTCGCAAGTTTATCTAGCTGACCCGCTTTAACTTGAAACATAAGTTCTTTTTCATCGAACATTGAGTTGTTGTTCCTATTACTCAGCTTTAACGTTAAGTGTTACTGATAATTTTGTTTTCATAGTTATTAATACGTGATTTATAACGAAAGGTTGATAAATAATTTATTTATTTTTAAATAAATATCAATAAACGATTATTTAGGGGGATCGCCTTGGGGGAATGTGAAGGAATTACGAAATGATTTCATTTAAATAAATCTTTGATAGAACAGCTGTTATTGCATTAACATCTATCAAATCTCAAGAATATTGTTGTAATATTTAAGACCGATACATGACCTTTTAAATATCACACAATAGTTGAATAAAATTCAGCAGCCGATACTTTTGTAACGACCACATGTGCAACCAAAGGGCTATTTAGCCGACGACTTGTTTTGCAGCTTTATGTTCTGAATGCATAAATGCCCAAACTGATAGAGTACCAATAAATGAAATTAAAATTAGCATGTTCATAAAGCTTGACCAGCCACCAGCACTATCTGCCAACCTCCCGCCAATGAAAGCAAATGTCGCACTGGCCGCAAAGCCGAATGCATCGATTAAGCACACCAAGGTCGCACTATGGCGACCACCATATTCAATTGAAAATATCGACATCGGTAGGTAATAAGCAGGAGAAATTGAAAAAGCAAAGAGAAATATTGCACCTAACGCGACTAAGTAATTCAATTCAGTACTGAAATTAAACAAAGGTAAATACTTCAAAGTAAGTACGCTGAATAAACTAAGTAACAGCGCTATGGATAATACTGTTCGGATGCCACTTTTTGAAAAACGATCGTAAAATGCGATTGAAGCCAATAGACCAACCAGAGATCCAACTGGAAAAACGGTGGAAGCCATTGCAGCCTGTGAAGGCGTTAATTGGTAACTTTCCATGAGATAAATCGACACAAAATCTAAAAAGGCCATCATGCAAGTGAGCATCATTAACATGATCACCACAAGCCATACTCTAGGGCTTTTTGAAAATGCGACGAGTCCTTCAAGCGTGCCAGTGTCTTTGAGGGGATGATTGTATTTATTATCAAGTGCTTGTTTTGATGCAATGGCTTGTTCAGGCGTTTCATCATCATTGATATTTTCTTTGAAAAAATTGGGGTTGTCAGGCTTTTCCTTTAGGTAAGCATAACAATAGATAAAAATAGCGATGGCAAAAGCGGCTGCTATGAATGCCACCGAACGCCAATGCATGAAGCTCAATAACCAACCGAAGAACAAAGTTGCTAATACAACACTAAACCTTGAACTGGTTGATAGGATACTCCATGCACGTCCATAATGTTGCGGGTGATACCACTCTCCAACTAGTTTTGTCATGCCTGGCCAGCCAGAAGATTTAGTGCAATAAAGTAAAAATGAAAAACCTGTAAAAGCCATAACATTCGGAGAAAGTCCAAATGCTATAACAAACAGTGCTGAAAGAAAAATGCCAATTACAAAAGTAATTCTGCCGCCAATTTTATCAGCAAGGGGACCCCAAATAAGTTTCCCAACAAGCGCGCCTAATGTGCCATAAGCAGCAAAGTCACCAAGATTAGTTTTGGTTAGTCCTAAGGTGTCGTCGGCAAGCATGGCAGGACTAAGAATAGTGATCATTTGACGGCAAATCATCATAGCTGCATAACCCAAGTACATGGTTATGAGTATATTAAGTTGTTGTGGTGGACGATTAGGCATAATCTCTCTTTGAAATTTCAAAGTATAGACGATGCGAATTCTATATTGTGAAAATTCTGTTTAGATTTAGGTTGTAGCTTACAGTAAATTATTCAACTGTTTACGTCAACTTGTGCTCAGAAACAGTGAGTAACCTTACAGATATAGCGGTTTGGTATTTGACCGGTAAACACTAGTTTGAGTACTGTTTTCCAATGAAAATATTGCAAATTGAATCCTCAATCATATCATCTGTATGAATTGGCTAAATATTAGCTATACTTCTATTTCTACATTGATGTATCTATTTTATCTGGCCTATAGGATATAAAACTCGTTGTTTATTAAAATATGTTCATGTTTTCTTAAAGTATTGCTCCTATGTTTTCTGGGTTTTCCAATGTTATCTAAAGGGGAAAGTCTGAAACGTGAACTTAACGTTGTCGTCCATAATGATCATCATCCAATTTCTTTTGAATTGCCCAACGGCCAACCTGCGGGTTTGTATGTTGACCTATGGAATTTATGGTCAGTAACTACAGGTACTCCGATTAACTTTATCTCCGATAATATGGAGAATGGTTTACTCATGGTGAAATCGCATAAAGCGGTTCATTCAGGTTTGTTTAAAAATGATACCCGTGAGCAGTGGGCCGATTTTTCTGTGCCGATTCATCGTGTAGAATCGAGTATTTTATATAGGAATGAAGACGGTAATAAGAAAAGTCTGAAAGACTTCGACGGAATGAAAATTGCTGTGATAATAGGTACCTACCATGAGCAATACCTTTTAGACAATTACCCTAATATAACGGTTGTTCCTTTACGAGGTACTTCTAGTATTCTTGACCTGATTAATAAAGATATTCAAGCGATTTTTAATGAATCACCCTCGCTCAACTCATTATTAGCAAAAATGGGCTTAAGAGGCGTTTTTGAATCAAGTATCATTGAAGGTGCTTCGAGTTTAGTACATGTAGTTGTGGCGAAAGGTCAAACTTCATTACTGGAAGAAATAAACAAAGGGTTCGAAAATATACCTATTCACGATCTCATCGTATTAGAAAAAAAGTGGTTACCTAATACACGGCCTTTTTTTAGCAGCAAAGCTCCTTTGGATATACTGACTTTATACGAACGGAATTGGTTACAAAATCACCTTTCTTTTTCTCTTGGTGTTGATCACAATGCTTATCCTGTCGAATTTACAGATGATAACAATCAGTTAAGTGGAATATCTTCAGACTACATTGATTACATTTCTGAACAGTTGAGTATAAAGCTAATTGTTTCTGAAAATATGGCATGGGCGAAGTCTTTAGAAAGATTAAGAGATGGAAAAATTGACGTTATGTCATCGATAGTACGCACCAATGAACGCGAAAAATTTATGTTATTCACTAAGCCGTATTTTCAATTTCCTGCCGTTGCAGTAACGAAGAAAGGCACATTTTATGCGGAATCTATGAGTAGTTTTAACCATAGAAAAGTGGGCGTTATAAAGGGCTATGTTTTTGCAGAACTTATCTCTAAAGATTACCCTAAGATGAACCTTGTTTACGTTTCATCCATCATGGAAGGTCTCAGTTTGCTAAACGATGGAGAGTTAGATGGTTATATAGGTGCGTTACCTATTGTAAATCATGAGATAGACAAAAAGAGTTATTACAATTTAATTATTGCGTCATTTACACCCTATAAATTGCAGCTATCAATGGCAGTTAGGTTAGGTTTAGAGCCCTTGGTTCCTATTTTGAATAAAGTATTAGACAGTCTGGATGAAAAATCTAAATCAAGGATTGCCAATAATTGGTTAGCTGTTCGCATTGAGCAGGGCACTCAGTTAAAAACCATTTTGAAATGGGCAATTCCAATTTTGACAGTATTGATTGTTATTATATTCATTTATGTGGCTATTAATCGTCGATTAAAAAGAGAAATTAAGCAGCGTAAATTATTGGAAAACCAGTTACTTCAAGCGAAAAAAATGGAAGCGCTAGGAGAAATGGCGGGAGGCATTGCACATGACTTTAATAATATAATGGGCATTATAATAGGTAATTCAGAACTGCTTAATATCAAATTTCCTGAAGATGAGATAATACAAAAATTCAATAAAAATATATACAACGCCAGTACTCGTGCAACTGAGTTAGTCAGTCAAATCATGACATTCAGCAGAATGAGTATCGCACCTTTACATTCAATAAACTTTGCAGAAGTTATTCATGATTGCATTCAATTAATTGAATCTACATCACCAAAAAATATCAATATTTTGTACGAAATAGAAAGTGGTTATGATTATGTGATAAAAGGAGATAAAACTCAGATTAATCAAGTAATAATTAATCTCTGCTCAAACGCTATTGATGCTATGTTTCCGAATTCTGGCTCATTAGCGTTAAAATTATCAGGTTCAAATATTCAAATACCAAGTGGACTTAGTGACAGAAATGGCTATTTTTCGCTTAAAATTACTGATTCCGGATGTGGAATTGATGAATCAATTATTAATAATGTTTTCGACCCATTTTTTAGTACAAAAGAAGTAGGTAAGGGAACAGGGTTGGGATTGTCTGTGGTGTATAACATCGTCCATGGTCATAATGGAAAAATTACAGTCGTAAATAATGAGCATAGTGGCGTGGAGTTCACTATCTTAATGCCGAAAACACTAGAGACCCCTTTGAATGAAATACAGCAAATAGAAAAGGATCGTAAGGGCCTTGGCAGTATACTCATTGCTGAGGATGAAGAAGCCCTTCGCCTTTTATATAGCGAACACCTAGAATCGTCAGGATATATAGTAACCGCATGTGATAATGGCAATGAAGCTTTAGCGTTGTTAAAGGCTAATCCTGAAAACTATGACCTTCTTCTGACAGATCATTCCATGCCAATAATGACGGGAACTGAACTGATTAAATCGGTATTAAAGGTCAAAGTAGATATCCCTATCATTTTAGTAACTGGTTATGCAGACATGGAATCGATAGATAAAGTTGTTTCCAAGAATTCATATAAATGTCTGGTAAAGCCTATCAAAAGAAGTGTGTTACTAGAGACGGTATATCGTTGTATTGAAAGTCACGATAAATAAGTTTATCTTTTTCAACAACATAATAAAAAATAATTTAGTTTTCAGAGCAAATTTGAATGAATTGATAGAAGAATTGAACTTTTCTATCAATTAGCGCTCTTACTAGGTGAGAGTACATTTCCCTTAGTGTTTCATGTTTTTATAACACGTTTACTTGATTTCAAGTAAACGTATTTTTTTACATGTTTTTCAGCAACTCTAGCTCTACTTGATTACGAATCGTGCTTAAGATACTCGACTTTTTTAATTGTCAGTGCTCTTGCATTTATTTATAAAGAAAAATCAAACCTCGTTTTAATATCAACTAAAGTTTTGTCTAATTCAGCATACTTCCATTGTGCTAGGGCTTTTATTGAAGATTTTTCAAACATGCCGTTAGGCGTGGATTCAATTATTTCAATATTGTCTACCGATCCATCGGTGTTAATTGAGAATGACATAGTAACGCTACCTTCAATTTTGTTGTCTATAGCCTTTTTGGGCCATACCGGCTCAACATGGGTGAGCAATTGTCTGCCTCTTGTTTTAATTTTATTTTTTAATGTCTTGACTTGATCTTGCTTGGTTAACTCTCTTTTTCCGTGAAAATCATTCATAATAATATGGTTAATCATACCATTATCTGCAGAATACACTTTGAACGTTCTATTTATTTTCGGTGTAAACCATCGGTCATCTGTGGTTTTAAATAACTCAACTTGACGAGTAGAGTTCTCCCAGCGGTAACAGACCTCTTCAGCACAAGATTCAATGAAAAACTCAGTTCCATCTGCTAACGTATAGCGGCCTATTAATGCAGTCGTTTCATTTCTTTTCGGGTTTACAACTTTATATGAAGGGCGCTTTAGAGCCATAGTTGACAACTTTTTATTCGCCGTTGCTCGGATGTTCTCTATCCACTGCATGTGAGCACTGGCACGTGTGTAATATTCTTCAACACCATATAAACCTTCACCATTATTGTTATTCCGTTGATGAGAGCTAACACCTGCAACTTTATACCCTGTTGATGTTTTGATAAATGCAGGGCCACCACTATCGCCAGGGCCACTGATGCCCTCTAAAGGTAGCGCGTTATTCTCTGGCGAGTCAAAGTCAAAAGTTAACCAAAGTCCTTCTGCATTCTCAATAAGGTTTTCTGCATGATTTAACACATCAGTAGGTCCTGTAATACCGACTTGTCCGTTGCCGATATCTCCTCGTCCAACAAACCAAACGTGTTTTGATTTTTCATCATCCAAAGTATAGATACCAGTACTAGCAACAGTTAAAACAGGACGGTCAAGTTTCAATAATGCGATGTCATGGCTCAAGTTGTCTTTATTAAATTCCGGGTGCTCAATAATATATTCTACATAATACTTTTCACGGTTGATGATTACTTCTTGTTTTCCAGGCATATATGATGTGCCATGTGCAGCGGTTAAAATCCACTGGGGTGCTATGAGTGTTCCCGTCAAAAAGTTCAGGTCTACTACGCTCTGATATTCGGTCTGTTGAACTTGATGTTTTTCAGGATTAATATCGTGCCGAATAATAATAGCATTGCTATAGAAAGAGAATAAAAGCGTTATCAACGTTGAGCCAGTTAGAAGTTTCATATTTACCTTAATGGTTTATTTATTTGCAGGAAGCCTTTATCATTGATATGAAAAATAAAATCTATCTGTTAGTCCTTAATAAGTTATAACTTCTGACTATCCAAATTATATCCAAACTCTAAGTTTATGAAAAATATGAAAATTGATAAAAACGTTAATTCAAATGAGCCCTTAACCGTTGAACAACTAATGCAGTCGCCGTTCGAAACAGGGTCACTTATTGTTGATTTTAGTCAAAACCAAGTCACACTAGATGGCGAAGACTTAATACTACAACCCAAGGTTTTAGAGTTACTTATCATTCTTTGTGCAGCTAATGGTAAAACGGTAAGTAAACAAGAACTTATTGAAACGCTATGGACTGATACCATTGTTGGGCCTGACTCGTTAGCCAATACAATGACAAGACTGCGAAAAATATTGAAGGATGACCCTAAAAGACCACAGTTTATTAAAACTGTTCAACGTAAAGGTTATTTATGGATACCAAGTGTATTAAATAAACAAGTAGTCAAAAAAAAACTTAATATCAAAAGGTTATCTGTAATAACCAGTATTTTGGTTTTAAGTGCCTTCCTATTCTATATGTTCCAACCCAAACCCAAACCATTCCCATTTCCTGATTTATCCATCCAAAAATTGGAAGAGGGAGGATATGAAATTCAAGTGGGTATTGAAGGAGAACTTACCGAAGAAAAAGAAGCGGCGATGCTTGCAGAATTAAAACGCATTACTGGAGAAGAAGATTCCGATATGAAATTTACGGTGGATGAAATAACTCCCGCTTGTATTAATAAAGTTAATGGAGGTAAGGTGACGGGTGAAAATGAAGACAAACACTGTGAAAAGAAAACGGCCCAATAGCTAAACAGTGAGAAGTTAGGATTCACTCTCATATTACATACTTTTATGATGAGGCTTTAGCAGCTTTTACCATGCTCGATATAATAAGGAATTATGACCGAATCGGTTCCTCTATTAATAAACAATTCTGCAGCCTTAATTCCTTTTGCTTCACTGCTTTGGTGGATAGTTGTCAGTGGTGGTGTTGAGCGCGTAGCTTCATCAATACCATCAAAACCAACGACTCTAATATCATCAGGGATTGTAAGGCCCATCGCCGCAATTTCTTTTAAGGCTGCTAAAGCAATAAGATCACTCATACAAAGCAAAACGTTAGGGCGGGGGATTGATGAAAGCGCTTCTTTCACAGCAATCAAGGCAAAATGGTGACTACTTTCTGGAATATTCCATAACCTATCGGTTCTTAAGTTCACACCTATTTCTTCAATGGCTTTTTTATAACCATTTAAGCGTTGATGAGCAATCGAGCAATGAGCATCAATATTAGCGAGGTCGTAAACTCGACAGGTTAAGTTTGAGTCAAGTAACCGTAAACCAAGAATGGCAATATCATCGTCTTTTGAATTGATCGTTAGTTTTGCAATTTCATATGCGGCTTGTTCATTATCAATACCAACGGATGCTTTTCGATCAATATCAAAATCTGCGGTAACAACTTTTTTAACGGTCGTTCTTAATTGATCAATTAGCTTGGTGTTGCGAGGGCTACCATAACAAATAAACCCGTCGACAAAATCTGACACGGCATTGATATTTTCTGATGCGCCAGAAAACAAGAGTAAATTAACTTGGCTTTTTTCTAAAACAGATGAAACACCTTTAACAAAATCACTGGCTACAGGGTCAGTGATCATGTATTCAACACTGTCGGGTAATACTAAAGCGACAATATTCGATTGCCCTTTTCTTAAAGATTGGGCTGCTTTATTCGGTCCCGAATATCCCAGTTTCTGACATGACTCAAGAATATCTTCTCTACGTTTTTTAGAAAGTTGGTCGGGTCGGTTAAAGGCATTAGAGACAGTCGCGTTTGAAACCCCTAGTTCTTTTGCAATAGTTTTAAGCGTCCATATTTTCTTTTCTATCATGTTTACCTTACACCATTATTTATTCTAAATTGTATAGATTTATCCAGCCAATATGTGTTGACCTCAATGGGGTAAGTATACTTTTATTCTTTAACTAAAAGTATACTTTGATTCATGTATAAGTTAATTTAACAAGCTGTTGAGATTGATTATTCGTTTGTCGCCTTTTTCATATATTTCAATCCATGCTTCTTTATCTGCCAAATTTATTAATAGTTTGGCATTACTACTATTCTCATGATGAGTCCACCTCATCTCTAAAAGTTCTGATCCATTAGAAACGTTAAAGTTGCCATTAAACACATCACAAGTATTACGTATTTTTATAAGCTCTATCATCGCTTTCGTAAACGGTTTTTCAAGTGCCTGTATAATATGTTTTTTATCGAGGTTAGGGCGATTAATATCTCTTCCCACGTTTGACATACTTAACAAGTGCATATCATTCGTCTCGGCGAGTAAACCTGCGTAATAGACCTGTGGTGTCCCTGGAGAGAAAAGTTGGATTGCTCTAGCGACTAAATAATCATAATCATTTTGTGCCAGTGCGTCATAATAAGTACAATTCACTTGGTATAAATCAACATTACTTGCCGCGGCACCGGTTGCTTTTTGGCTCTCACCTCTACTATTTTCATGTATCCTTTCAACTAAGTTGTCTATTTCAGTATTATTGAGTAAGCCTTTTTCTTTACCCATTGGACCTACGTCAATAATGCCAATGCCATCATGAGTATCTAAAACAGTAATGCAGTTTCTAGGCGAAATTTTTAACCATTTAACTAGAGCAGTAAAATCCTGGCTAAAAATACTGTGTAATATCAGAGGAGGCAGTGCGAAGTCATAAACTTGGTCAACACGTTTGGCAATCTGTATTTGAGTTTGGTAGTAAGAATGAATTTCTACTAAGGTTTCGATGCCCAAATCATTCGCTTTTTTAGTCAATTTGTCAATAAAATCAAAGGTCTCTTCCGTCATAAAGCAATTAGTACCTGCTTTTTTTATGGCATAACCAGCTGCATCTAAGCGAATGATATTTATGTTGTTTTCAGCAAATTTTTTTAAGATACCGGATAGATATTCTTCGCCTATTTTCGATGTAACGTCGATATCTATTTGGTTATCGGTAAAGGTAGTCCAGAACTGTTCTTTTCTATTGTCGGGTAAATCAAACGTAGTAAAGCAACTCCCCGGCCTTGGACGATATATTTTGTCTTGATGTTCTTGGCTAAGTCCACGTGGAAAAATTTTGTCTTTTGTTAAAAATAAATCCCAAAAAGGTGATTTTTCACCTTCATTAAGTACACTTTTGAATTCTTTAGATTGAGCGGACATATGATTTACAATAAGATCAGCCATCAATTCGAGACCTTCGCCCAGCGCTTTAACATCACTCCAGTCACCTAATCTTCGGTCAACTTTCGTATGATCAATGGGGTCAAAACCTGCGTCACTTCCATCTATTGGGTAATAGAATGGCAATAAATGAACTCCTGAAAATAGCCCCGAAAATTGTTCATGCATAATGCTATTGAGTTCTTTAATACCTGCACCCGTTAATCTGTCTACGTAGGTAATGAGTTGAACATTGTTTTTCATAGTTTTACCATAATTTTTAAGTTGAACCTTAATCGATTAAGATATATATTTAACTACATTGGAATTTTAATCAAGAAAAATATAATTTTTATTTTAAGTTGCTTAAGTTCGAATGAGCACTCTAAAGTTAAATATGACTCATTTACATAACCAGCAAGTAGTTATGAAATATATATAAAAGGGTAAAGTGATGAATCAGTTACAAAAATCAACAATTGCAGATACTTCCGCATCAAGAATCAAGCTACTAACATATATGATGTTTTTTGTGTTTGCTATGACGTCAGATGCAGTAGGCGTTATTATTCCCCAACTCATTGAGACTTATAACTTAAACTTAACTCAAGCAAGTGCATTCCATTATGTACCGATGATTTTTATTGCACTTAGCGGTTTGTTTTTAGGTTATCTCGCGGATAAATTGGGGAGAAAAACAACTATAGTTATCGGCTTATTATTGTTTTCAGTTGCATGTTTTTTATTTTCTGTGGGGAGTTCGTTTCTCTACTTTTTGTCCTTACTGGCCTTGGTTGGTATCGCTATTGGTTTATTTAAAACAGGAGCATTAGCACTGATTGGTGATATTTCTTTATCAGGTAATGAACATACCGCCACAATGAATAAGGTTGAAGGTTTTTTTGGGGTTGGGGCTATGGTTGGTCCGGCAATTGTAAGTTATTTACTTATCACAGGAATATCTTGGAAGTACTTATACATCAGCGCAGGGGTATTATGTTTGTTGCTATGTTTAGTCGCGATGAAAACAAAATACCCAGTGACCAAGCAAAATTCTGAAGGACAAATCAATCTTAAAAACTCACTTAAAGTAATGAAAGACCCCTATGCAATAGGATTTTCATTGGCGATAGCGATGTACGTCGCTACCGAGGTCGCTATTTACGTATGGATGCCCACACTGCTTGCTGATTATACGGGCTCTCTTGTTTGGCTTGCCACTTATGCATTGACAATTTTCTTTGCCTTAAGAGCCGGTGGACGATTTTTAGGTGTGTGGATGCTGAAGCACTTTAGTTGGCAAAAAGTAATATTCTGGTTTTCGTTTGCAGTATTTCTGTGTTATCTGGGTACCGCATTTTTCGGTGTTGAAGCCGCAGTAGTGCTATTACCTTTGTCTGGTTTATTTATGTCAGTCATTTATCCAACATTGAATTCTAAGGGTATTAGTCATTTCCATGAATCAAAACATGGAGCTGTTGCAGGTGTTATTTTATTTTTCACTGCCGTGTCGGCAGCGGTATCGCCTCTACTGATGGGCGTTGTAAGTGATCTGTTTGGTCATGTTTCTTACGGTTTTTACTTAGCCACTTTTTTCTCCGCAGTACTCGTTCTAGGTGCTATTTATAATCTAATTGTTGATCCAACTTAGAAAAAACCATCTAAATAGCATTGTTTATCAGTGTATTAATCAATAAATATTAGGAATATAAAAATAAAGCTTGCCAACAGGTGGTTTTTTAATAAATAATCAACTTAATCGATTAAGTTGATTATTTGAGAGATAACTTTTTTAGATTCAATAAAACATACTATAAATATAAAGAACTTGGGGTGATGAAATGAAACAAATTACTTATTATAAAAAATTCATATTGAGCACACTAGCGATGGCTATATGTGCAAATTTAAGTGCAGCAGAAGTGAATACTTCAACGGCCAACAAAAAAAATGAAAAGAAAGGTCTCGATTTTGAAAGAATCGTGGTCACCGGCAACATAGGTAAAGGCCGAACAGTGATGGCTTCGAGTGTATCAGTAAGTAGCTTATCTTCTGATCAAATCGAGGTAACTACACCGAGAAGTTCTGCTGAAGCTTTCAGATCAATTCCAGGTATTCGTTCAGAGTCTTCAGGTGGTGAAGGTAATGCAAACATTGCTGTTCGTGGCCTTCCTGTAGCAGCCGGTGGTGCAAAATTTTTACAAATTCAAGAAGACGGTTTACCTCTTTTGCAGTTTGGTGATATAGCTTTTGGCAATGCGGATATATTTCTTAGGTTAGATAGCACGATGTCTTCAATCGAATCGATTCGTGGTGGCTCTGCATCGACATTAGCAAGCAATTCGCCAGGTGGTATTATTAATATCATCAGTAAAACGGGTGAATCTGAATCTGGTAGCGTGTCAACGACGATAGGTGTAGATTACGATCATACTCGTACAGATTTTGAATTTGGTGGTGAGCTTAGTGATAGTATGCTCTTCCATATTGGTGGTTTTTACCGTCAAGGTGAAGGTCCAAGAGAAGCAGGTTATACGGGTAACCAAGGTGGGCAAATCAAAGCCAACCTAACAAAAGATTTTGATCAAGGTTACATAAGACTTTACTACAAGCATTTAGACGATAAAACTATTGCTTATTTACCGATGCCCGCAACTTCAGATGGTAAATCTGTAGGTAGCTTTGACCCATCATCTGATACGCCGCATTCAGCATATTTTACGTCGATATTATCAACCGATGGTAATGGCAATTTACGCCGTGCAGATATGCGTGATGGTATGAATCCAGCCGTTGATTCTTTTGGTATTGAAGCCGCATTTGACTTAGGCAATGATTGGTCAATAGAAAACAGATTTAGAACGTCAAAAACATCAGGAAGTTTTACTGCCCCATTCCCCGAAAGTATTCAAGATAGCCAAACGCTTGCTGATAGTCTTGCAGGTGCAGGTTCTACACTAACTTACGCCAATGGCCCTTACCAAGGTAATGCGTATACCGGTGACAACTTAATGCGTATTCATACGTTTGACGTTGAAATGAGTAACTTAGATTTTATGGTCAATGATTTAAAGATCTTAAAAATTGTGGGTGATACAGAAATAACGTTTGGTTATTACAAGTCATTACAAAACATCGAACAATCATGGCTTTGGAATTCTTACTTATCAGAAGTTAAAGGTGAGAATGCAGCACTGATTAATGTAAACGCTGCTGATGGCATAAGCTTTTCTGATAATGGACTGATTGCTTATGGTGTACCGGCTTGGGGAAATTGTTGCACACGTAACTATGACCTTCAATACGATGTAACCGCTCCATATATTGCAATTAGTTCAGTTTTTGGTGATTTAACTGTTGATGCAAGTGTTCGTCATGACAGTGGTGAAGCAACAGGGACTTATGCGGGAGCTGTACAGTCAGAAATTGATATGAATCGCGATGGTACTATTTCAGAGCCTGAAAAAAGTGTATCGTCAGTAAACAATAGTGCGCCTTCTATTGTTAATTACGACTGGAGCTACACCTCATACTCTGTGGGTGCCAACTACATTCTAAATGATGACCTTGCCGTGTTTGGCCGAGTCAGTCATGGGGGCAGCGCAAATGCTGATCGTTTAGCTTTTGGTAAAATTTCAGCTGATGGATCTGTCGCTAAACAAGATGCTGTGGATGAGGTTGACCAATTTGAAACGGGTGTTAAGTTTCGCCAAGATGCATTATCAATATTTGCCACGGCTTTTTTTGCTGAAACTCAAGAACAAAATTTTGAAGCAACAAGTCAAAAATTTACTGACCGTGTATATGAATCATATGGTATTGAGCTAGAAGCAGCTTACTACATTGGTGATTTTGATATTCGAGGTAACTTTACTTGGACGGATGCTGAAATAACAAAAGATGATATCAATCCTGCTACCGTAGGTAACACCCCAAGACGACAAGCAGATTTTGTTTATTCACTGACGACTCGTTATAACTTTGAACAAGGCTCTGCGGGTCTTAGTTTAATTGGCACAACAGAAGCTTACGCACAAGATGGTCTTGACCAAAGTGCAGATGATATTCTTAAATTTGATGGCTACACCCAAGTAAATGCTTTTGCTCAATATTATTTATCAGACTCGTTTAGCGTAGCTTTGAATGTTAACAACCTATTTGATGTTTCAGGTATCACTGAAGCTGAAGAAGGGACTTTTCCTGCTAACGATATTATCAGAGCAAGAACAATAAACGGCAGAACAAGTAGTATTACGCTTAAATACGATTTCTAAGTAGTAATACCAATCAGACTAACTAAGTGAGCATTTAAAATGGTTTAAATATCCAATAACATCGTTGCTTTCAATCCTAATAGCTAGCTATTAGTCAATCAAGCGCCTTGTTCTTGAAAATTTACCCTCATTTTAATTTGAATCATTAATTAATCTGATTGGTATAACGTTTTATTAAGTTAACAAGCCCATTTCGGTGGGTTTTTTTTTGAGGTGGGTTTATGTTTTCGTTATTGAGTTATGGTGAAGTGCTTGTCGATTTTTTACCCAACACCAACGGTGTAGAAAGTTACAGTCCTTTAGCGGGAGGGGCGCCAGCAAATGTAGCTGTTGCTTTTTCAAAATTAGGGGGAGAAAGTTACTTTGCGGGAGGGATCAGTCAGGATAATTTCGGCGCTATGTTATCACAACAATTAAAATCTCAAAACGTTAATACTGCTTATGTAAATGTTGTTGAAAACGCTAATACAGCGGTAGTTTTAGTGAGTTTAGACAAAAGGGGGGAACGCTCTTTTAATTTCTACCGCTATAACACGGCTGATATGAAATATGACACTACACATATCAAAAAAATAGATTGGCAGCTTATTGATATATTTCACTATTGTTCAAATACCTTGACTGACAAAAACATGTGTATCAATACACTTTATGCTATAAAAAGTGCTAAAGAAAATAATTCACTGGTCAGTTTTGACGTTAATTTGCGTCAGCAGCTTTGGAGTGATTTAAGTTTATTACCGGAACGTGTTGAAGCCGGCCTTACAGAAAGTGATATTGTTAAACTAAGTAAGGATGAGGCGTTATACCTAGCAGAAATTAAGAAATTTTCGCTTCAAGACTATACCCATTATTTACTAAAGTTAGGAATAAAACTTGTCATCATTACTGATGGAGCGAATGAAATACAAGTAACGAGTAACACTTACTCAACTAAACATTGCGTGCCTTCGATAAAGGCCATAGATACAACAGCGGCAGGTGATAGTTTTATTGCAAGTTTTCTCTTTAATTTAGCGAAGCAAGCAAGTGAGCTAAATTTGAATTTATTTGACGCGATTAAAGAAGAAAATCTCGTTTGTGAAAGCGTTATATTTGCCACTAAATGTGGTGCCTTAACCTGTCAGAAAAAAGGCGCATTCGCCGCACTTCCTGCAATAGATGAGTTATAACCTGTTAAATACTTTAAATAAATTTACCTGAGAAAAATTATGCAATCTAGAGAACAACTTGAGAGTTGGCAAAAACTAACCGAACATGCTCTATTAATGAAACATCAACACATGAAAGACTTGTTCTCAAAAGATAGTGAGCGATTTAACAAGTTTTCAATAAAACTACCTTCAATACTTTTAGACTATTCTAAAAATGCTATTACAGAAGAAACAATCTCACTGTTAACGATTCTTGCGAAAGAATGTGAGGTTGAATCGTGGCGTGAAAAAATGTTTAGCGGAGAGCGAATTAATAGAACCGAAGACCGGGCGGTATTACATACAGCATTGAGGAATCGATCTAAAAAGCCTGTGTTTGTTGACGGTAAAAATATTTCCAAAGATGTTGATAAAACACTTGTTCAAATAGAAAAATTTAGCACTTTGATACGTCAAGGTTTGTGGAAAGGATATTCTGGGAAACGCATTACAGACATTGTAAATATCGGGGTTGGTGGTTCTAATTTAGGACCACAAATGGTGACAGAAGCATTGAAGCGATTTAGCGATGATTGTGTCAATGTTCATTATGTTTCGAATGTAGACGGTACTCAAATAGCAGAAGTACTTCGTCCATTAAAACCAGAAAACGTACTCTTCATTGTTTCTAGTAAGACATTTACCACCACAGAAACTATGCTAAACGCCAGAACTGCAATGAAATGGCTAACCACTGCTTCATTTGATGAGTCTGCTATTGCTAAACACTTTATTGCAGTTTCTTCCAATAAAACCAACGCTATAAAACTGGGCATATTAGAAGAAAATATTTTTGATATGTGGGATTGGGTTGGTGGACGATTTTCATTATGGTCCGCGATAGGGCTACCTATCGCGATTAATTTGGGCTTCGACCATTTTGTTGAACTTCTTAAAGGTGCCTACGAAATGGACTGTCATTTTTGTGAAACGCCTTTAGAGCAAAATATACCCGTTATATTGGCTTTATTAAGCGTGTGGAATTGCACCTTTTTAGGTGCTCAGTCGCAAGCAATCCTACCTTACGATCAATCACTACATATGTTGTCAGCCTATTTACAACAGGCTGAAATGGAAAGTAACGGAAAATCAGTTAATTGGTTTGGTGAAACAATTAATTATCCAACGGTGCCGTCAATATGGGGTGAACTCGGTATAAATGGTCAACATGCTTTTTATCAGTACTTACATCAAAGTAATAATATTGTTCCCGCAGACTTTATAGGTTCTGTTGAGAGTAATACCCCAATTGAAGGGCATCATGAAACGCTCATGGCTAATTTTTTCGCCCAGACTCAAGCCTTAATGCAAGGTGTTGATGAACAACAAGTTAAGGATGATTTAAAAGCTAAAGGACGGTTACCAAACTATATAGATAAAATTGCACCACATAAAATTCATAAAGGAAATCGACCAACAAATACGCTATTGATGAATCAAATATCACCCTCGACTCTGGGCAGCTTGATTGCTATATACGAGCATAAAATTTTTGTCCAAGGAATTATTTTACAAGTATGTTCTTTTGACCAATGGGGGGTTGAACTTGGGAAAGGGCTAGCAAGTAAAATTGAGAATGAGCTACATAGTCACGATACTAATCCAAATCATGATAGTTCCACTTTGTCACTGCTTAAGCATTTTCAAGAGATAAAGACTCAATCGAAATATTGATTTTATTAGTAATATGAGTAGTAGTTAAACAGGAAGTATTTATGAATACTGTTTATCGGTTGATAAAACAATATTCTAGTGGGTGCGGAGTCATAAGCAATATTGACTAGCTTATGGCCGTCTCAGTAATGTCCAACTGTGAATGACCGGAATAATCATCTTCAAAGTTTAGCATTTAATCAACAACAGTAAATTTATATAATAATTGTAACTCTTTTATGTAATTTGAGTTATTACGGATAAACTCATTCACTTTATTAAGCAACTCGGGGTATTTGATTGTTGAAAGGTAATAAGATCCTTTTGTTAAAGGTAAAGAGGAGCAAAATTTTACTTTAAGGTTTAAATCGCTTTTTGAACTTTGAAATTTACCAACATCTACATTCATATATGCTGCATCTATTCGTTTGAGATTTAACGCACTTAACAGATGAACTGATCGTGTAAATTCAACGACGATAACTTTATTCGCTAATATTTGTTCTAAATAGGGTTCAGGGGTAAAACCACGGATCACCCCTAAATATTCAATATTTAGGGGCATATTTTGCTCTTGGTGTATAAAAGTACCATCAACATAATACGTGATTTCATCACTGTAATAGATTTTGTGCCCTTGTTTATTTTTGATATTCCAGTTTGGATTATCAGGGTATTTAAAATCTAAGGCTTTACTGTTCAAAAAATAGTTATATAAACGTTTTATCGGTAATGGTGTGTATTGAAAGTCGATTTGATAGCTCTTTGAGAATTTATCAAAAAAAGGCCGGGCAAATCCAGAAAACTCATCATCGGATGAATTCTTCCTACCGTAATGTGGGTAGTATTCAATATCTTCAGTACCAATTTTATATGATCTTGTAGGACTGTTTTTCGCAATACTCTCGGCATTATGTAGTAGTAATAATACACACAGCGTTAGCTTAAATAAATTACGCATGAAAGGACTATCCCCCATCCACATCATTATATTTGATACTCATTACAATCCTTATATTATAGAAGTACATAAGTAGATTTACTTTATATTTCTCTACTCAC
>Ga0209395_1001224_pt1 | contig 36544 bp, 32 predicted proteins | sample GOMGulsemesocosm_3_FD_184635 | JGI IMG/M metagenome (GOLD analysis project Ga0209395, IMG submission 184635) | Methane-oxidizing microbial communities from mesocosms in the Gulf of Mexico - GOM9D Gulf of Mexico (SPAdes) (version 2) | ecosystem: Environmental > Aquatic > Marine > Cold seeps...
AATTGGTCGATTTGATCGCTAAAATGCACAAACTCTAATTTTCCGATCATTAATCGCGCTTCTTCGGTCAGATAGTCTTTAGCATGAGCTTGTGTTTTTTGCGCTTGATTTGACGCAGTTTTAAATAACTTGTTGACACCTTGACTCAATTTAAACGCGATAACATCGCCAGTATAGGCAGACAAATGCTCTTGCCAATCAATATCAAGCTTTGTTAGTAAATCAGCGAAGCTTTGAAGTGTTTTTATATCGCCATTGATCGCTAATTGATCGGATTTAATGAGCTCATTAATGTCGCCATTATTTTTCAACGTCATTAAGGCGTTAATATCTAAAGTTAACTGCGCGGCTACATCACCTTCATATTGCCCTAAAACTTCGACGCGTCTTTCACTGAAGTTAAAAAAAAGTGGCTGTTTTAATTCTACAATATTGACGCCTACCGTTTTTTCTTTGAGTGAAACCATTCTTTGTTGGCTAGTCGTATCAAGCGTCAGTAACTTATTGAGTGCAGTTTCAATAACCGCACAAATCAAATTGGGTAAGGGCATGTATTGTCCTAATAGTTGAACATTTATTCTCGCTGAAAACGGATCATTAATTCATAAAATGGATACTAGAATTTATAACCACGGTGTAATGCGACAATGCCGCCTGTTAGATTATAATACTGTGTTTGCTCAAAACCAGCCGTATCCATCATTCCCTTGAGGGTTTCTTGATCAGGATGCATACGAATAGATTCGGCTAAATATTTGTAGCTCTCACTATCGTTCGCGACCATTTTTCCCATGGTAGGTAATAGATTAAAACTGTACATGTCGTAAGCCTTAGAGAGTAAATCGTTACTTGGCTTTGAAAATTCTAAGACCAACAAGCGTCCGCCGGGTTTTAACACGCGATACATAGAACGCAAGGCTTCATCTTTGTCGGTTACATTACGTAGACCAAAAGCAATGGTGATTAAATCAAACGTATTTTCAGGGAAAGGCAAAGCTTGTGCATTCGCTTGCACATATTCAACATTAGAAACAACGCCAAGGTCGCGCAGTTTATCGCGGCCAACTTTTAGCATTGAGTCATTAATATCAGCCAAAATGACTTGGCCTTTCTCACCGACAATTCGTGAAAATTTAGCGGTTAAATCGCCAGTGCCGCCAGCTAAGTCAAGCACTTTTTGTCCCGGGCGAACACCAGAACAATCAATGGCAAAGCGTTTCCATATTCGGTGAACACCAAATGACATTAAGTCATTCATAATGTCGTATTTCGCGGCAACAGAGTGAAAAACATCAGCGACTTTAGAAGCTTTTTCAGCTGTTTTTACTTGTTCATAACCAAAATCTGTTGTGTCGTTGCTGTTTTGACTCATTGTCGTTACTCATAAATTTAATTACCCGCTAGTGTACTCCAAGCCATTTCAATGGGAAATACTCAAATCAAGAAAAATCCGAAGATTACATAGCTTTCGTTTGATATAAATCCTACAATCGGCCGTCTTTATATCAACGGATCGCAACATGCCTCAAAATGAACAATATAAGCACGGATTACTCTTTGCATTTGCTGCTTACATTATGTGGGGAATTGCGCCTATTTACTTTAAGGCATTGGTGGGTATTGACGCCATCGACATCTTATTACATCGCGTTATTTGGTCGTTTGCGTTTATCTTGTTAATGATAGTTGCCATCACTGGCTTTTCGAAAATAAAACAACTTTTTAAGACGCCCAAAAAGCTTGGGCTATTAGCCATTACATCACTGATTATTGCTTTCAACTGGTTATTATTCATTTGGGCCATAAATAACAACCACATGCTTGATGCTTCATTGGGTTATTACATTAACCCATTACTTAATGTCGTGCTGGGAACGTTATTTCTTGGGGAGCGGTTACGTAAATTACAGTGGGCTGCTGTGGCCATTGCTTTTTCTGCCGTTATGGTTGAAGTCATTTCCTTCGGATCGATTCCTTGGATATCACTGGCACTAGCGGGTTCTTTTGGTATTTATGGCTTAATGCGCAAAAAAATTAACATCGATGCGCTAAGCGGTTTATTTATTGAGACCTTATTTTTATTACCTTTTGCACTGATTTATGTTTTTGTCATTGATAGTAGTTCATTGAGTTTAATAACCACTGACTGGCAATTTACTGTCTTAATTATATCAGCTGGTATCGTCACGACATTACCCTTATTGGCCTTTGCAGCTGCAGCAATACGCATTCCATTATCTACGTTAGGTTTTATCCAATATATAGGACCAAGTTTAATGCTGATATTGGCTGTATTTCTTTACGATGAACCATTTGCAGCGGCTAAAGTCTTTACCTTTGCTTTAATTTGGATCGCACTCATTGTTTATACGTTTGATAGTGCACGTAACGGCTTAAAAAAGCGTAAACAAGCTAAATCATCATAGCAGCAGCGCTTTTGAATTCAGCGTTATCTCGCCATTGCATAAATCTAAGTGGGTAGTCGGTAAATACACCATCGACACCCATGTGAGCTAATTCATCAAATTGTCTGACATCGTTCACGGTATAAACCAATACCTTTAAACCCCGCTGATGTGCATCATCGACGATGGCTTGGTTAATCGATTCTAAGCATAGATTAATCGACCATGCCTCTAAATCTTGGGCAAATTTAGCGTAATCAATCATGACACTTGCGCAGAGTGCTCCTGTTCGTAATGAGGGTTGTGCTTGTTTTAACTCGAGCAGTGCATGATGATAAAAGCTGGAAATGAGAAAGTCATTAAACCCCCATCCTTCATCAAAACATTGATTAAGGAGTTTGAGGGTAGGTTGTGCACTTGCCATATCTTTAAGTTCAATATTCAAAATTGCGCGGCGATTAATATGTTTAATGACTTCGGCCAATGTTGGAATTGATTGCTCATTACCGGCATCAAACTGTTTTAGCGTTGCTAAATCGTGTTGATAAATATCACCAATGCCGTTGGTGGTTCGTTCTAAATACTTATCATGAATAACAATAAGCTCACCCTGGTGTTCACGCACATCAATTTCAATCCACCCTGCACCTTGTTCTATGGCAAGTTCAATAGACAATAGCGTATTTTCTGGCGCATAACCTCGTGCCCCACGGTGACCAATACATATCATCGTTACGTATCCTGTGGTGGGAAATGGACGACATTGTCACTTTCTTGCCAAGGGGGCAGTTTATTCATGACTGTAACAAAAGCCGCTGATGTTAAAAAGTGTGTTAACCAGCGTTGGACGTTAGGATAGTTAGCTTGTTCAAACCAAGTTTTGTCTACGTGAGCAAACTGACGAATGAATGGAAAGATGGCGATATCGGCGTAACTCAGGTTTTGGCCAAATAAATAAGGCTGTTGCTCAAGTTTGTGCTCAAGAACATGAAGAAATACCTCTCCTTTTTTTCGGTGCTCTTGCTGTGTGGACTCGAGAAAACGATCAGAGTATTTATAGTGATCAAGGTGTGCTTTAAATGTTGTGTCATTCGTGTTGATTAATGCAAGCTGTTCCTGACAAGGAGTAGTTAGCACAGGGTGTTGTGAGTGACTTATAGAAAAATCCATAATTTCTCGCGATTCATCAATAACGAACCCGTCATTAATAATTAATACCGGCACAGTCCCTTTGGGGGAAAATGCGAGCATCGATGGTGGTTTATGCTTAAGAACAATTTCACGAATTTCGACGGACATTTGATTTAACACGAGCGCCATGCGTGCGCGCATAGCATAAGGACAGCGGCGAAAACTATATAAAATGTAAGGGGTAGTATTTAGCATAAAGGTATCTTCACGATTGAATAGAGTGATTGTAGCGCGATCATTGGAAATTTATAGTGCTAGGGTACAGTTAATTGGTTTTTTAATAATCAGTTAAGTATCGTTATGATTAAAAGCGTACCATTTATGTTGTAGTAAGAATAATTATCATTCATTATTGTGAATTGTTTACGATAATTAGGATGCCTTCGTGTCTAATTCTGAGATTTCAAAAGAATTACTACTGTATATCATAGAACAACAAAATTACGGTGTTGAGTACCAGCCGATTGTATCAGTCGATACGAAAAATGTTTTCGCGTATGAAGCGTTGTCTCGTTTTTTTGATCAACATAATACGTCAATTCCCCCAGACTTAGTCTTTAAGGCTCTGCACCATAGTCCATTGACACTACATCAAGTCGAACTTGCTCAAAAGAAAATTCAACTAGAATATGCCCCTACAGATCACTGTTTATTCATTAATTTAGATCAAGATTCATATTTTGAAGGTCAGCTTGGTACAGAAGCTGAATCAAACAATGCTTATGTCACGCTCTTTAAGAAATTTAAGGGAGAGCTGGTGGTTGAATTAATTGAGAACTCTGAAATTAATGATGCAAAAATGAGTTTGCAGATGATAAAAAGTATGGGTGCACATCAAATAAAGACCGCGATAGACGATGTTTGTAACGAACATTCTATGTTATCAACCATGGTATTAGAGCGTGTTGATTTTATTAAATTCGATCGTTTAGTGGTTCAAAACAAAGCTAACGAATCATTCTTACTGTTAGTTTCTGCGCTCATTAATTATGCTAAAGCGTCTAATAAAAAGATAATTCTAGAAGGTATTGAAACGCAAGAAGACTTGATGTTTGCAAAGGAGTTAGGGGTGGATTACGTTCAAGGATTTCTTTTTAAATCTCAATTTATTAATGTACGCCCTTAATTAGCGCGTACATTATTGATAAAAGGCGTTAGGCGTTAATTCAACACTTCTAACCGTGCATAAGCCACCATCAGCCAGCGAGAATTTCCGTCTTCAAAACTGACTTCAACACGGGCTTGTGCATCACTTCCTTCGTAGTTAACGATAACGCCATTGCCAAATTTGGCATGGTTTACATTTTGACCTAGAGCGAGTCCTGTTTGATTAAAGGTTTGCGCTGCTTTTGTCACACGGTTTGAGGCCGTGGTAGGCTGTGAAATCCTTGTGGTTAAACGGATTTCTTCTACAAACTCTGATGGTATTTCACGTAAGAAACGCGATGGTTTATGAAATTTTTCCTGTCCATAAAGACGACGAGATTCAGCGTAACTGATATAAAGTTTCTTCATCGCACGAGTAATACCTACATACGCAAGGCGGCGTTCTTCTTCTAATTTATCTGGTTCATCCATGGTACGCTGACTAGGAAACATGCCTTCTTCAACACCAGCAATAAAGACCAGTGGAAACTCTAATCCCTTGGAGCTATGCATTGTCATTAGCTGTACGGCATCTTCATATTCATCGGCTTGTGATTCACCAGCTTCTAAGGCCGCGTGAGATAAAAACGCCGTTAACGGGGTCATCTCTTGAGATTCTTCTTCGACTTCTTCAGGAATCACGAAGTCATTCATGGCCGTTAACAACTGATCTAAGTTATCAACTCTATCTTGTGCTTTATCGCCTTTTTCTGCCAAGTACATCGTTTTTAAACCGCTGTGATTAATCACAAAATCAGTCATCGAACGTAATGACATCTCAACACTGTCATCTTCTAATTGGTTGACCAAGGTTAGAAAGCCATGGATAGCATTGGCTGCACGGCCTGTAAGAATTTTTTCACGTACTAATAATTTACTGGTTTGCCATAATGTCATGCCTTCTTGGCGTGCGTTATGGCGCAGTTTTTCCATGGTTGTCGCGCCTATACCACGCGTTGGAGTATTTACTACGCGCTCAAAGGCTGCATCGTCATCGCGGTTCGCCATTAATCTTAAGTAGCCCAGTGTGTCTTTGATCTCTAAGCGATCGTAAAAACGCAGGCCACCGTAAATTCGGTATGAGAGTTTTTGTGACAATAAGGCTTCTTCAATAACACGAGATTGAGCGTTGCTTCGATACAAGATAGCGACCTCTTCAAGATTACCTCCTTGTTCATGCCATTCATTAATTTTGTTACTAATAAAGCGTGCTTCGTCAATCTCATTAAAGGCGGCGTAAAGTGAAATCGGTTCGCCTTTGTTACCATCAGTCCACAGCTTTTTACCAAGACGAGCTTGGTTATTACTGATGACCGCATTGGCCGCATCTAGAATGTTTTCAGTTGAGCGATAATTTTGCTCTAACTTAACCGTGATAGCCTGTGGGAAGTCTGTCAAAAATCGTTGTAAGTTTTCCACTTTGGCGCCACGCCAACCATAAATAGATTGGTCATCGTCACCTACAATCATTAAGTTGTTGTTAGCACTTGCTAGCATTTTAACCCAAGCATATTGAATATTATTGGTATCTTGGAACTCGTCCACCAAGATATTTTGAAAACGACGCTGATAATGCTCTAACACTTGTGGGTTATGCATCCACAATTCGTGCGCGCGCAAAAGTAGCTCGGCGAAATCAACTAAGCCGGCTCTATCACACGCTTCTTGGTAGCTCTTGTACAATTCGCACAGTTTTTGTTCATAAGGATCGCCATAGCTATCAATATGTTTTGGACGTAATCCTTCATCTTTGTTGCCATTAATGTACGACTGAACTTGACGAGGAGGGTAGGTTTTATCATCTAAATTCAACGACTTTAATAAACGCTTAATCATTCTAAATTGATCGTCTGAATCGATGACTTGAAAGTTTTGTGGTAATTTAGCTTCGCTATAATGCATCCGTAATAAGCGATGAGCGATTCCATGAAATGTACCAATCCACATTTTACCTAGCTGATCGCCTAGTAGAGTTTCAACGCGGTGACGCATTTCTTTGGCCGCTTTATTGGTGAAGGTAACCGCTAAAATAGAAAAGCTTGAATGCTGTTCAACTTTCATTAACCATGCGATACGGTGAACTAAGACGCGTGTTTTACCACTGCCAGCACCCGCTAAAACAAGCTGCTTACCTGGCTTTGCTGCCACAGCATTACGTTGGTGTTCGTTTAGACCATCAAGTAAAAGAGAAACGTCCATAAGCCTTCATTCGTCATCATTATTATTGACAAGCACTATAGCAAATACTGTATGTAAATACACCTATGAAAGTTTTGGTTAAATGTAATGTTTTTAACTTGCTATTAACAAAATGATTTAGTAAATTGCCAAGCGATTTTTATAAGGAAATAATTCATGTTTAAGCAAATCAGTCTTTTAATATTATTGGCGCTAATCAGTACTAATTCCATAGCCGCCAAAAAAACACAAATTCCTGTTTCAGCATTTAATCAAATGCCGATGGTGCAGCAACCCATTATTTCTCCAGATGGAGAGAATATTGCGGTAATTACCAACCAAGGTGACCAAACTCAAGTCTCAATTGTTCCTTTTAATGACCCTGGTGCAATGAAAACGATTGTAGCATTAGGTGAAGATAAATATAGAATCGAAAGCATCTATTGGGCCAACAATCAGCGAGTATTAGTCAGTGTGACGCAGCCTTTTAGAGCAAGCGCTAGACAGTTACGTACGTCTCATCTTTACTCAGCATCTATTGCTGGAGGAGATGTCGTTGAGTTAAAGAAACGTTTATCCAAAAAGGCGACTCAATGGGAGTTCTATCGTAGCACCCCGCATTTACTTAGCTTATTGAAAAAAGAACCTAATCATATTCTCGTCACCGTCAACGATATTCGTGATAATTATTATTCATCAGTATTTAAAGTCGACATTCGTAATGGCGACTTTGAAAAATATATTAGTAATGGTAAAAAAATAGTAGGTTGGCATGTTAACAGTGTTGGCGACATCCTCATGGCTGTTGGGCGTGGTACAGGTGATAATTCGGATACTCGCTACATTTACACACGTAAAAATAACGATGCTGATTGGCAGCTTATTAAAGAAAGAAAATCGTTTGAAGGCGAAACATTTGAGCCAGTTTTATATGAGCCCGAAACAAATTCTGTCATTGTTATCAGTGATTACAAGCTTAGCAAGGATGCATTGTGGCGATATGACATCACCTCTGGAGAATATAATTTATTAGGTAAGGCTCCTGGGAATTTCGATATAGATAGGGCTATAACTCAGCTTGATGGTGATTTGCGTAAAGTCGTTGGTTTTTCATACACTGAACATTTTGTTAAACGCGTATATTTCGATAAAAATAACCAAACATTGAATCAACAAATATCAAATCTATTTCAAAAAAGTGGTTTGCAAGCTTTTGTAAGCAACTGGGACAAGAATAAGCAGCGTTATATGATTTATGCAGTAAGTGATACTCGTCCTGGGCAGTATTATTTATTTGATCGTAAAAATCCTAAAATTGTACCTTGGTATGGTATGTATCCCTCTTTACTTAATGAAAAGTTGGCGGCCGTTACTCCATTTAAATTTAAAGCTCGTGACGGCATGAATTTAAATGGTTACATAACATTACCGATCGGTATAAAAAATCCTCCGTTAATTGTTCACCCTCATGGCGGTCCTTATGGTGTTAGAGACAAGCAATACTTTGATCCGTTTGTGCAACTGTTTGCTAGCCGAGGCTATGCTGTATTACAAGTGAACTACCGTGGTTCAGGTGGATTCGGTAATAGATACCTTACTTCGGGTTATGAAAAGTGGGGAAAAGAAATGCAAACAGACTTAATTGACGCAGTTAATTGGGTTAAAAAAGAAAAACTTGCAGATACTCATAATTCTTGTATTGCTGGTGCAAGTTATGGAGGTTATGCCGCCCTAGCTGCTGGTTATCAAACACCAAAACAATTTAAATGTATTGTGAGTATTGCTGGTGTTGGTGACATGGATTCACAGATTATTCACTGGCGTCGTAAAAATGGTAAAAGTTATGTTAATAATATTGTTAACGTAGAAGGGAAAAGTCTCAAGCATATTTCCCCTCTGTTTCATACAAATAAGTTTGAAGCTCCAGTGCTATTGATCCATGGCAAAGTCGATCAGCAAGTGAGTTATCGTCAATCAGAAGCTATGTACGAAGCACTTAAAGAAGCGGATAAGGAAGTTGAATTAGAGTTGTTTAAGTTTGGTACTCATCATCTTAATGATGCAGTTAACCGCAAAAAAGCGATGGGCTTGATGATTGAGTTCATCGATGAGCATTTAAAATCGTAGTCAAAGTTTAGCAGTATTGTACTGTGTAAAGTTTACCTATTAAGCCTCAATCGAAAGATTGGGGCTTAATATTTGAGTAACATGTTCAGGTTAGTAATAGCACTAAGTTCAAATGTCGGTAACTGTAATGGCTTTTTATAGTGGTCTAATTTTACTTTTCTAGGATTAAACCAAGCGCTTTGCCATTTCATGTTGTTACTGCCTGCAACGTCAGACACCGGATGATCACCGACATATAAAATTTCTTGGCCACTCAACTGTAGTTTCTGCTGTGCTAATTGGAACAAATCAGCAGCAGGTTTCATAGGAATTGTTAATGAAGGTTTTAGTGCAAAGGTAAATACTTCATCGAGGCCTAGTTGCTTTATGTCTGCGTTACCATTACTTATGGCAAATAACGTGAATTGCTTACTCAAGTCTTTTAATAGGCGATGAACCTCAGGCTTGATATCTATTTTATTACGCCACTGTAGAAAGTGCGTTAAAGCCTGTTGACTACCAAGTGTACTTTCTTCACATTGATAACCGCTGGCCTGAAGACCTATTTTAAGTGCATGTAGACGTGCGAGTGATACATCATGCTTTAGTTCGGGTTGTCTCTGAATTAACTGACTACGAATGTTTGTCCAATCATTAATAGTGAGTGAAGCTGTGTCAGGGAAGTTTGTAATTAGGAACTGGTGTAACGCATTTTCGGCAGAAATTAATACAGGACGGTTATCATATAACGTATCGTCTAAGTCAAAACCAATCGCTTTTGGTCGTTTATAATTTCGGTAAAATTGCATAGATTTTTTCTTTCATACTCCGCTTGGGTATTACCTATCTAACAATGGGTAGTGACCCTTCACGCTAAAGTTATTGTGGTAATAATCGCTGAGTCACATTAGCAATCAATTTGGTCAATTGCATGAGCATAAGATTATCCATGTCAGGATGAAAGTGATTTGCATCTTCACTGCTAATGGCTAATAGCCCTAAATCACCGTTAGTTCCTAACGCAATTAAAGCGATCGACCCTGGCTCTGGATGATTAAACAACAGTTGTTGTTCTTGTTGGTTAATACGGCCAAAATAATGAAAGTCACGGCCTAATCGCTGCACTAATAAATTATCTAAGCTGCGGCGATTAATTGATAACGATTTGGGCGCATTAGGGACATATAACTTAAAAGATACGTGAGTAAGCGCTAACTCGTTGATGAAATGATGCGTCAAGGTTTCATTAATAGCGGTCAAACTTTGACAGTTGAGTAACTCAAAAAATAAAGTAGCGAACTTTTGATAAAGCCGTTGATTCTGACTAGCAATGGACATTAGAGATGTTATTTCATCTTCAAGGGTCACTATTTTATCGCGCATTATGCGTTGTTGACGTTGAACTAATGACACCGTACCTTGCTCTTTTGTTGTCACATTGAGCTTATTTAGGAGCGCGGGGTGCTTGGTAAAAAAATTAGGATTTTCGATTAAATACTCTTCAATAAGCGCATCATCTAACAGTGCTGATAAGTCATCTAATTGATTCATAATCGAATTTGTCCATCATAAACGTGCTCAGCAGGGCCTGTCATTTTCAACTGACTACGATCGCCGCGCCAGTTGATTTTTAATGTGCCACCGGGTAAGTCTACCGTGACATTTTCGTCGAGCAAGCCTTGCATTTGGCCAACAGCTACAGCCGCACAAGCACCTGTACCACAAGCCCGCGTTTCACCAACGCCGCGCTCAAAAACCCGCAGTTTAATATGCTCACGTGAGATTATTTGCATAAAACCGACGTTAGTTTGTTCTGGAAAACGTTCGTGATTTGAGAGTTGTGGTCCAAGTTCTGCAACGGGTGCGTTATCAACGTCTTCAACTGTCAAAACACAATGAGGATTGCCCATAGAAACAACGCCACATAAAGCTGTCTGTTGCTCAGTGCGTAGTATATAAGTGGATTCTTGTTTGTTGGCTTCAAAGGGAACTTTAGCGGGATTAAACTGCGGAACGCCCATAGACACGGTAATTGAGCCATTACGTTCATGCTTTAGTTGTAGCTTTCCACCTTTACAGCTAACGCCTAAGCGGTATCGATTACTCAGTCCTTTTAAGCGAACGAAGCGTGCGAAACAGCGAGCACCGTTACCACAATTTTCAACTTCACTGCCGTCACTATTAAAGATGCGGTAATGGAAGTCTAGATCTGGGTCATAGGGTGGCTCAACCATTAATAACTGGTCAAAGCCAATACCAGTATGGCGGTCGGCGAGTTTTATGATTTGATCTTTACTAAGAAATACATTGTTTGAGACAGCATCGACCATCACAAAATCGTTACCTAAACCATGCATTTTTGAGAAATTTAATAGCATATAGCGTCTTATTATGTGCAATTAAGGGGAATTAGCCAGCGCCTATAATTTGGGGCACTGGCGGCTGTAAGTTACCCGTCAATTGATGTTGCTTCACCTCGCCATAAATCTGCTAAAGTTTCGCGTTGGCGAATTTCAATGGCTCTATTGTTATCAACCATTACTTCAGCAGCTTTTACTCGAGAATTATAGTTCGATGCCATGGTAAAACCATAAGCACCGCTGGATCGTATTGCCACAAAGTCGCCGGCATTTACGGCTAAATCACGTGATTTACCCAAAAAGTCGCCAGTTTCACAGATCGGGCCAACTACATCATAGTTTTTGGTAGCGGCGTCACTTTGTTTAACGGTTATGATCTCTTGCCATGCACTATATAGTGCTGGTCTAATTAAGTCATTCATTGCAGCATCAATAATCGCAAAATTCTTATCAGGCGTTTCTTTTAAATATTCGACCTTCGAGACTAATATTCCCGCATTAGCCATGATGGCACGGCCGGGTTCAAAGATAATTGTTAAATGCTCGCGACCTTTTAATCCTTGCGCTATCGCTGCAGCATACTCCCAAGGTGCTGGTGGGTTCTCATCTTGGTAGGTCACACCTAAGCCACCGCCGACATCAATATGACTAACATGAATATCACGTTCTGCTAATTGATCTACAAGGCCTAAGACACGTGTTAACGCGTCAGTGAAAGGGAGTAAATCGGTGAGCTGTGAGCCGATGTGACAATCAATGCCATTAACCGTTAAAAAGGGAGACTGGTGAGCATACTGGTAGGCCGGTAATGCTTCTTCCATGCTAATACCAAACTTATTCTCTTTGAGGCCTGTCGAAATGTATGGATGTGTGCCAGCGTCAACATCAGGGTTAACCCTAATTGAAATGGGCGCCACTTTACCCATTTGCCCAGCAATATGACTAATGCGTTCTAATTCGGGGAATGATTCAACATTAAAGCAATATATACCAATAGTTAAAGCATAACGAATTTCTTCTTCAGACTTTCCTACACCCGAGAACACGACTTTTTTAGGATCGCCACCCGCTTGTAGAACGCGCGCAAGTTCACCTTTAGAAACAATATCAAATCCTGAGCCCAATTTAGCCAATGTATTTAAGATCGCAAGGTTTGAGTTGGCTTTTACCGCATAACAGATTAGATGCTTTTGGCTGCCAGCAGCTTGATCAAAGGCATGCCAATGACGCTCAATAGTGGCTCTTGAATAAATATAAAGCGGTGTGCCAAATTTCTTCGCAATGCTCTCAACACTGACTTCTTCAGCAAACAGTTCGTTATTTTTGATGTTAAAATGATCCATTATTTTGACTCTGCTTGCTTGTTTGAATCTAGGGGAGTTGTTTGGTTAGTCTCAGGCGCTTTTTCTTCATAAAGAGGGCCCTTCTGACCACAACCACCTAGAGCGGCTAGTAAGAAAAGGCTAAGGATAAGTTTAGGCATGGTTTTCTCAGTGCTAATTATTTCAATTGCACATATAATCGCATTGTAACTAACAAAAGCAAGCTTTAGAGGGTGATATGAACGACAGCCAGTTTCACAAAATAGTAGATGACCATTTTATGGCCATTGAAGAAATACTCGACGATGCCTTGGTTGATTTTGATTATGAGACTTCAGCAGGCGTTTTAAAATTAGCGTTTAGTGATCGCAGCCAAATTATAATTAACCGCCAAGAACCTTTACACCAAATTTGGGTAGCCACTAAATTTGACGGTCATCACTTTGAATTGATTGGTCAGCAATGGATTGATAACAGGACGGGTGTTGAGTTATTTACGCTTCTTTCAACCAGCATAGAGCGCCAATCTGGTGTGCTAATCAACTTAAGTGACATAAATTAATGAGCATTGATGCAATAGTAAAAAATCCAAAAGGTGAAGTGGATTCAGTCGTCATTTGGTTACATGGATTAGGAGATTCTGGTGCCGGTTTTAGTGATGTTGTGCCTGTGTTAGGCCTAAATCCACAACACCGTATTAAATTTATCTTTCCTAATGCGCCTGAGCAACCGGTGACGATTAATAACGGCTTTGTTATGCGTTCATGGTATGACATCAAAACGATGGATTTAGACGGACGTGCTGATATTCCAACGCTTGAGCAAAGTGAAAAACTGATTGTTGAGTTGATTGAACAGCAAATTTCCAAGGGCATAAGTGCATCACGTATCGTGTTAGCAGGCTTCTCTCAAGGAGGCGTATTATCACTTTATACGGCGCTTCGATTGCAACATAAAATTGCAGGCGTTGTTGCCTTATCTTGTTATTTAGCGACTAACGACTTGCCGTATGAAGGGGCACAAAAAGCCAATAAAGCGACTCCTGTTTTCTGTTCTCATGGACAAAACGATAACGTTGTACCTTTTGCGGCAGGTAAAGATGCCAATGAGCGTTTATCGGCGGCAAACTTTAAAGTCACTTGGTCAACATACCCTATGGAACATAGCGTGTGTGAGCCTCAGTTGAAAAAACTAGGACAGTGGATTACTAAGGTACTAACTTAATTGAATAATAGGCATCTAATGATGCCTATTATATCTCTAATTGGTTGAGCGTTTCACAAGTCAATGATTACTAAATCTTTCTCAAAGGAGCTATTTAGCTTTTTCTACGTGATATAACGACGTCATACCGGCGGCAATATGATCATTTACATGACAATGATACATCCACGTGCCAGGGTTATTCACTTTCATATCGAGGGTTTTCATTGAAGCGGGCAATAACTCAACCACGTCGGTGCGGCGGCCGTTAATCAAACCAGTATGGCCGTGCCAATGAGGAGTATGTAAATCAACTTCAGTACCTAAAGCGATTAAATGCCAACGGACATTTTCATCTTCTACCATTTTTAGGCCGGGTAAATTTGCAAATACAAAACCATTGATCATGTGCATTAAGTTGCCTTCAACAAATTCTTCGTCTTCAACGTCAATGGCTTTTCCAATATACTTTTCAACGTTTTGATTAAGAAACCAACTTTCATTTTCGTTCATGACTGTATAAAGGTTAACGAACTCACGGTCAACATCTTTGGGCGTGCCATCAGCTTTTGCCATGCCTTTAGCTGTCACAATAATGGCGCCAACTAAACCTGAATTTGAATCTTTAATGCTTTGCACATGAGAATGATAAACCCACACAATCGAGCTGTTATCGGCGGGGCCGGGGCCTGCACTTTCAGGCACTTGCCATGTGTAAGTATAGGTGGTGCCAGGCATGACTTTGTCATCGCTTTTAAGTGAACCACTGGTGCCATCATTTGTGGGGGCGCCCTCATTCGCTTTGGTATAAAAAACACCATGAGGATGGATGGTGTAAGGGCGACTGCCATTGTTTTTAAATACAACTTTGATCGTATCACCCACTTCGGCTCTAAAAAGGGGGCCTAATAATCCTAAATGTTCTTCATGAGCAGGACGTACTTTTAGAGTAGAAAATGTACTGTCAGTATATTCGCGGTAAATAGCTTTTTTATATTTACTGCCAATCGTTTTTTTTGTTGTTTCGACAAATACTTTTTGAGACTCTTTAAGTGGCATCGCCATCATTAAATTGAAATGTTTTGGGGCGTAATCCCATTCAATTTCATCGGCAGCGACATAATAAAGTCGCTCGGTGGCATGTGTTATAAACGCACATCCTAGCATTAACATGATAATGATAGATTGAATAAATTTGGTCATAGAGGTCCAGCAGGGTTGATTGAAAACACCACACTATAACAGTTAATACAAATGATAATAACTATTGTTTGGGTGTTTTTTACGTTAAAATAATTCTTCAGCTTGTTGATCAAAAGGCTCGATAATAATGACACCGTTTTGTTGTTTTACACGATTAAACTGAGGTAGATTAAAACTAATATTGAGATTTTCTTGGCTCTTATTCTTTTGTTCTTTGGTGAACGTGTAAAAACGATAAATTTCTCGTAACAATTCATGTTCATTTTGTTCGTCTTGCCAGTAACTTGATAGATGATTGTTCTCATCAAGAATATACACTTTAATTCCTCGCTTTTTTTGTTCTAAGAAAAATTGCACGTAGCCAATGCTGGCATGCTCATAGACGAGGCGCTTAAGTTTACTGGTTGTTGGTTGTTTACTCGGGACTTGCGTTAATGCACTTTTGCTCAGTGTTTTATATAACTCAACGGCGCTGCTAATTACTTTAAATTCCACATTTTCTTGGTGAAAAAATAATCCGTATAATTTCCCTGCAACTACTAATGATTTTACTTGAATCCCTTGTTTATTTGATTTTTTGATGATTTCAAAGCATTCATCTAACAAGAATTGGACGTGATCTCTCAATAAGGCTTGATGGTGTTTTGACACACTAAATACGTGTACATCAGGTTCAATGTTACTTGAACGAATAAGGGTGAAAAGGTGGCTTAGTAGGGCTAATATCGCATTGTCACCATTAAATGCCATGGCGTGATGCTCATTCCAGCTATTTCTATAAACCAGATCAATGCTAGACACTAAGCTGTGCTTGTGACGACCGATGGAAAAAATGTTACTAATGAGCCAGTCCATCATTTGGGCTTGGCCTTTAAAATTAATCGTCGCATCGTCTAACATATTAATGACAATAGATACTTGCTCAATTTGACTCGACTGAACTAAGGCATTTTTAGTGGCTTGCTGCTGCCCCGTAAAATGCGTGGTTAAATGAGTTAAGGTGTCATTTATTTTGTCATTATATTTAGCGTTATCACTCGGTAATTGTATTTGGGTTGTGGCACTAACTAATTGATTTATTACAGCCCATGAGAGTAACTTAATAATGTGTGTATCTTGATGGATTATATAATCTTTTCCAAACACGGGAGGTTGACTCAGCAATAACCACACACGTTGTTTGTTATGATCAATACCACGGCGAAGGTATAAATTATTATTGGTGTATTTAACCGATGTAGTGGGCGTCAAACGGTTTATTTTACTCTCTGACTCTTGGTAGGCCGAGTATAATTTTCGACTTAGAATCGTTAATTCTTGAGGGTAAAGCGCTTCATCGACATCATGATATTGAGCCATTTTTTTCATGTGTTGATAACTTTCAAGTAAGGCGGCAACTAACGCTTGATGGTGTTGTTGATTGTCCACTGGACTCCAACGCGCTTGACGATCAAGGTGTTTTATTTTTTCATCGCTAAATTGCCACTGCTGCGTTAAGAGCCGTAATTTCTGCTGTTTATAGTTCAGCGACATTCCTTGTTTGATATGGCTTAAACTCGGCGCGCATTTTAAATAGAAACATTCACGTACTAACTGTAAGCGTTTATGATCATTGAGCTTTTGTAAGTGCTCGCTTATACGTTGCAATAAAAGGTAATAATGGTCAGTAAACTCGTCATTATGCATAGCCTGTCGCCATTGCACTGAGAGTAAAGTTGTATGAGGGAAATCGTTAAAATATGACTCCAGTAATAAGGCTTTGAGTAACGATTTTTCCGGTGAATCTATCCCTTTATAAAGCTGCCACATCATCGCGCCGAAATACTCTTGAGCCGGAATGCTATTTGGGTGACCGAAATCAATGGCATCGAGAGTTAATTCAGACGGAGACAAATGCCAACGAATGGGCTTGCCTGCAAGTGTTATGGCTGAACGATAGAATTCATCTAGTAGCAACCAATGTTGCGCACTGCCACTTGATTCTTTGTCAAAACCTGATTTTACACCCGCTTTAAATTGATTTTCAGTGACTAAAAAAACATGAAGTTCAACGCCAATTTGATTAGACCAATGCTCAATAGCGCGGCATTTTTTCTCTATAAGTAAACGCTGTTCTGATTTAATATCGGCATTTAAACACAGCCAAACATCCCAATCTGATTTTACACTTTGTCCTAGGCTGCCCAAGCTACCAATAGTGTATAGGCCTGTGTAAAGAGTTTGAGTTGCGGGTAATTTATGTTTTATATCAACATCAAAAAATTGCTTTGCTAGCGTCACTGCTTTCTTTGTCGCTTGATATTGAAAAATAGTGCCACCCTCAAACTCACTAATATAACCGGGTAATTGGGTATGGTTTTCGCTAATTAAAAGGGGCAGTAAGAAAGCCAACTGAGAATTTTCAACAGTAAGTTTTTCAAATATTTGATTAATATGACGTGTTCTTTGCGGGTAGCTTGCCGCAAATTTTCTACATAATTGGTAGTGTTCCGTCATATATAAATGCTCTATTGAAATTAAGATTCGCCTAGCGAAATTAGTTTACTGAATTATCCATTACGAATAGCTGGTTAACTCGCTAATCATTTAGCTTTTTTGATTGAGTTGTTTTATGATACAGACTTATGAATCGCAAAGGGAATTAAGTCAATGCAGCTTAAAATTAAAATTAATTTGGCGACAGAGGTCGCTTCACAAATGAGTGACCAATCTAATCCCTTTGATGTGGCCAAAATTCGGAATTTTTTATTGATGCTGGTGGTCATGTCTAGCATGGTTTGCACCATGGCTTTTAGCATGTATGCCGATGAACAAGCATCTGGATTAGCTGCACCCGCTCAGGGTCTTAATGATGAACATGTCGGCATCCTACCTATAATTATGGATGATGATGCACCAGCCAAATTACCTTTTCCTATGGCAGATGAGCAGGCAAGCATGGATTTAAATAATTCACTATCCCCGTCTTTATTTTTAGACACGCTAAATGAGCAAGAAGAGTTTGTAGAAGAGCTTGAGGTGAGTGAAGACCACAATAGTAAATTTGTTAATAGAGCGCAATTAACTTTAGCGATAGCTCAACGAGAACCTATTGATAATATTACCTCATTAAGTTTAGCGACCCAAAAGCAGCTGTTCTTTTTCACCCAAATTAATCAAAAGAAAGATCAGGTTATTTATCACCGATGGATGTTTAATCAAAAGCAAATGGCTCAAATAAAACTCAGTATTGGCAGCAATAAATGGCGCACTTATTCAAGTAAAACCTTTAATCGCCAAATGCTCGGGCATTGGCAGGTTGATGTTGTTGATGACAATGATCAGATATTAAAATCAGTCACATTTGATGTGACGCATTAAACTGGCCTTTAAACAGCAATAATACGCATTAGCGCCTTATACAATACTGGGCGTAGTGATATTATTGCTTTCATATTATTTATTCTTTTTTGGAACCCTTATGTCTGTAGATATCGTGCGTATTGCCACTAGAAAAAGCCCGCTAGCGTTGTGGCAAGCAGAATTTGTCAAAGCACAACTTGAGCACTTTCACCCAAATATTCAAGTTGAGCTGGTTACCATGGTGACTAAAGGTGACAAAATTCTTGATACTCCACTCGCAAAAGTCGGTGGTAAAGGCTTATTTGTTAAAGAATTAGAAACTGCAATGCTTGAAGGGCGCGCGGATATCGCCGTACATTCTATGAAAGATGTTCCGGTGGAATTTCCTGAAGGATTAGGTCTACAAGTGATTTGTGAGCGTGAAGATCCACGTGATGCATTTGTTTCAAACAACTTTAACAATATTGATGAGTTACCCCAGGGGGCAATCGTGGGTACATCAAGCCTACGTCGTCAGTGTCAAATTAGAGCGGCACGCCCAGATCTTATTATTCGCGACCTTCGCGGTAATGTTGGTACGCGCCTTGGTAAATTAGATAACGGTGAATACGATGCCATTATTTTAGCTGCAGCTGGTTTAATTCGTCTTAAAATGCATGAACGTATCGCGTCAGTTATCGAACCAGAACAATCTTTACCAGCCGTTGGACAAGGTGCCGTTGGCATTGAATGTCGACTAGACGATGAACGTATGAAAGACTTGCTCGCACCACTAGAACACCAAGAAACACGTCAACGCGTATTGATTGAACGAGCGGTTAATAAACGCTTAGAAGGTGGTTGTCAGGTCCCTATTGGCAGTTATTGTGTTCTTGAAGGTGACAATTTTTGGCTTCGTGCCTTGGTAGGAAGTCCTGATGGTGGCGTAATGCTCACTGAAGAGGCGCGAGGTAATTTAGTGGATGCAGAAGCTATTGCCATCGAAGTTGCCGACAAGTTGCTTAATCGTGGTGGCCGCGAAATATTACAACAGGTTTATGCACAAGCTTAAATCAGCGACATCGTTGTTACTCCCAAGACGTGTCTTATTGACACGTCCTTGTGCTAAAAGCAGTGAATTGGCTCAGTGGTTGTCAGTTAAAGGTATATTTAGTGTCAGCCATCCCTTAGTCGAAGCGCACTCATTGGAAAACATCACAAATCTATTGTCCATTTGTGACGCTGATTTTGTTATTGCCATTAGTGAGAATGCTGTTCGCTTCTCGCGTCATAAAATTAAAGCTTGGCCTCAAAATTGCCATTATTTAGCGGTTGGCGGTGCCACGCAGACTCAATTTAAGGCGCTGGGCATAACAGCTGATATTCCTAATTACCCAACATCGGAAGGTTTGCTTAAGCTTCCCTGTTTATCACAGGTTAAGGATAAAAACGTTACCATTATTCGTGGTCATGGTGGCAGAGAGTTTCTAGGTGAAACATTAACGCAGCGTGGTGCTAATGTCAGTTACCTCGAAGTTTACGATCGAAAACTAGTAGAGATGAATGTTCAAGATTGTGAACGGCAATGGCAACAACATCAAATAAACACTATAGTGGTGACCAGCGGCGAAATATTACAGCATATTTACACGAACGTCGGCGAAAACAGCTTATCTTGGTTACGAGGCTTATGGCTAGTAGTACCCAGTGACCGCATCGCTATAATGGCTAAAAAGTTAGGAGCGAATAACGTGAGTATTAGTCACGGCGCTGACAATGAATCTATTTTAAAGATACTATTAAATTAATGAGTTTTTAAATGAAACAAAAAAATGATGATACTTCAACAACAGATAATTCTTCTGAGAACCTTGCTCAATCTTCTGAAATTGTAGACGTTAAAGAAAATAAAAAGGTAAACGTTGAAGATAAAACATCAACATCTCAGTTTACGTCATCATCAGCGCTTGAGTCCGTTACTGTAACGCCACAATCTAAAATCAGTAAAGTAGCATTATTGGCCATTGTATTGGTTTTATTGTTAACAGGCTTTGTTGGTTTTGCAGCTGATTATTATTTAAAGCAACAAGCGACTGAGTTGAATCACCAGGCAACAGAACAATCTAAGCTAGACGCGTTACTTGAGCAGCAAACTAAGCTATTGAGTGAGGTTGAAGCTAAACTAATTGCGCAGTCACAGAGTAACAAACAACTGAGCGAGGCATTAGCCAAAAATGTTCAAGAGAGTTTGTTAGATCAGCAACAAACACAATCAATTTTAAATCAGAAAATTTCCGAGCTATCAGGGCGCAGACCAAATGATTGGTTATTAGCCGAAGCTAATTATTTAGTGACCATGGCTGGACGTAAATTATGGCAAGAAAAAGATCAGAAAACGGCGACGGCTTTATTGGTCACCGCCCAAATACGTATTGCGGAAATGCACGATGAATCACTCATTGGTTTACGACGAGCGCTAGCCGAAGATATTGCAACGCTGTCTGCTTTACCTGAAGAGCAGTCACAAAATATTGCGTTGGCCATTGATGGACTCATTGCTCAGATTGATAATTTGAAACTTAATACCGTCACGTTGCCAGACGCGGTTGAAGATCAAACACCCAGTCAGGCTACTTCCGGTGATAGCTGGCAAGATAACCTGAAAAAAACATGGTATGCCTTTATTGATGGTTTCATCAAAATTAGAAAACGTGAAGGTAATGTTGTGCCATTAATGTCGGCAAAGCAGCAATGGTATTTAGAAGAAAACCTTAAGAATAAACTAGTGCATGCTCAATTGGCGGTCTATCGTAAACAGCAACAAGCATTTAATAGCTCTATAGCGTTAAGTCGACAATGGGTCTTACAGTTTTTTGATCGAGAAGACAGCGCTACGACATTCATGTTGGCAGAATTAGACAAACTTGAAAACGTCACTATTTCTGTAAATTATCCTCGTGATTTACGCAGTCGAAATATTATTGGTGATGAATTAGTACGTCGTAATTTAAGCTCAGCAACAACATTGGAGCAATAAGTATGATCAGATTATTGTTGTTAGTGTTAATTGTGTGTTTAGGAATAGTGGTGGGTCCGTCATTGGTAGGACATGATAGTTATGTATTAATAGCTATTAATGGCTGGACAATAGAAACTAGCATCATGGTCATGACTATGATAGTTATTGCCTTTTATGCAATATTACAATTTTCAGAATGGGCATTAATTAATACATTAGCTATGTGGGGGCGAACGCGTCATTGGTTTGGCTGGCGCAAAGAACGTATTGCCCAGAAAAAAACGCTGGATGGTGTATTAGAATATGCTGCGGGGCATTTCTCGCAAGCAGAGCAATTAAGCATGAATCATATTAAGCACAGTAAAACACCACTGCTTAATTATTTTACGGCCATTAATGCCGCTGCTACTCAAGGTAAAAAGCAACAACGCGATGATTATCTTAAGCAAGCGTTACTCACCGATGAATCTAATACCGCATTATTAGCGACCAAATTACGCTTTATGATTGAAGATAAGGACTTTGCAAGCGCAGAGCAATGGTTATTAAAGCAACCAGACAAGATTTTGCATCATGTAGATATTTTGCCGTTTAGTTTTGTCATTCATCGTCATGTTAGCGATTGGACTAGAGTGCTTAAAATTAACGATCTGTTATTAAAGCAAAAATTACACACTCCCATTGAGCATGATTCATCACAACGTCATTGTTATATTGGCTTGTTTCATCAAGCATCTGAAGCTGGATTTGACAGTGGACAGAAATATTACAAATCGATCCCAAGAAAGTATCGAAATCATATCGACATCTTTTGCGAGTATGCTAAGTTAAGTATTAAGTGTGATCAACACCATTTAATCGAAAAAGAGTTATTTCAAAGACTATCAAAACACTTGGATAGTGCCTTATTAACCGTTTTAAATGAAGCGAGTACTAAGCTTACAAAAGACTGGTCCGAACGGTTAATCAACCTGAATAAATATCAACAAGATGTCGCGTTTATAGATGTCATTACTATGTATTATCAGCTTGATAGACAATGGAAACTGGCCAAAGCTTGGTTGCTAACGGCGATTGAGTTAAAACCAACAGCCGCACGTTTTGAAAAGTTGGCACAAATACAGCAAGAACTTGGCGAAACTAGTGGAGCTTTAGAAAGCTTTAATAGGGCATTGAATTATCGACATTCATAGTTACAGGGAAGTAAATGATGAGCAATGATGTGAATTTTGACGAGTCAGTCAAAACACTTAAAAAAACAATTCCTCTGATGATGAAATATAGTGTGCCGGTTAACCCGACAAACTATACCTTATGGTACACCTATGCCTCGAATGAAATTCCAAACCTTAATCGAGAGTTAGACGCTGCCGTTAAACTTTACAATACTTGTCCTAAATTTAGAGCTGAGCAACTTTATAGTAAACATATTAATAATACGTCTGTAGATGAAGTTCAAGATTTTCAAAAAAATATAGATGTGGTGATCAGTAATGTTGGAGAAAGCATCGGCTCAACACAAAACAACGCAAAGCATTTTGAAGACGCTATGACACTGGCTCATAATGAGCTCGAAGAATTAGATGCCATTAAAACGCCAATGTCTGCGAATGAAATTTCAGGCTTTGTAGGTGACTTGCTCACCAAATCATTGTCGATGCGTGATAATGCCAAAAACTTGGGAGACAGCTTGAATCAAGCGCAAGAAGAGATTAAGTCACTCCGAATGGAGCTTGCCAACAGCCAACAAGATGCTCTGTATGATGCACTTACTGGTTTACTTAATCGACGTGCCTTCGAACAAGAAATTGATGGTTTGTTATCACTGCCTGATGCCAGCGCTTGTCTCATTATTGCTGATATTGATAAATTTAAAATATTTAATGATACCCACGGTCATCCACTTGGTGACCAAGTACTCAAGGCTGTTGGAAAACGACTTTCAATATCATGTTCAAACGGCGCCTTAGCTTTTCGTTATGGCGGGGAAGAGTTTGCAATATTAATCCCTAAATCGACACTTTATTTAGCCCATGATATGGCAGAAAAAATCAGGTTATCAATCGAGCGTTTGGTCATTAAAGATAGAAAATCAGGAGAAACAGTCGCTAATATTACCTGCTCATTTGGCGTCGCACCCCTCATTAAAGGTAAAGATGCCGTTGATACAATCAACCTTGCTGATGAGCGTTTATATCGCGCAAAACAGCGAGGAAGAAATCAGGTTATATCTATTGATTAGCGTGTTAGTTTGTTAAATCGATGAGTCATGAGTGCGGCTGAGATTGTTAGACCGCATATAATCGCAACCCAATACCCTTTTACGCCCCAATCCGCATACTCAGCTAGAACATAACCTATCGGAAAACCAATTACCCAGTAAGCAATCATACAAATGACCATCGGTACTTTAGTATCTTTCATACCACGTAGTGCACCACTGGCATTGACCTGAATCCCATCGGATATTTGAAATATGGCGGCTAGGATAATAAGTTGGCTAGCCACCCCTAAAACAAACTCATCTGATGTAAATATTTGGGTGAATGATTGATGAAACAAAATCATTGCCGTTGCTGTAAAAACGGAGATAATCATGCCAAAAACTATCCCCATAAAACCGGTTTGACGTGCTTGCGCTGAATCTTTTTTACCAATGTGATAGCCCACACGTGCAGTGACAGCAATAGAAAGCCCTAAAGATAATGTGTACGCTAGTGAAGATATATTCATCGCGATTTGATGACCTGCAATATCAGGTACTGTATATCGACCTATCATTAAACCTACAGCGCCAAAAAGAGCCACTTCTAAACCAAGTCCAATGCCCATTGGAATACCAACTCTTAGCACTTCCATATAATCATCAAACCGTGGTTTTAGCCACTGAGTGAATAGGTTGTAGCCGTGATAGCGCTTAGACGTTAACGTATAGAACATTAAAGACAATGCCATAATAGTCCATACCACTAAGGTTGCCCATGCAACACCAATCGCCCCCATAGCTGGAACACCTAGTCCGCCATTAATGAACCAGTAATTACACACCACGTTAAATGGTAGTGCGATTAACGAACAATACATAATAGCTTTATTAGCAAACATTCCTTCATTACAAAAGCGCAGTGCGAAAAATAAATAAAGTGGGAAAACGCCCCACGCCAATACACTTAGATATCCACTAGCTAGAGGAATGATTGACTCTGTAATACCCATCGCCCACAGAAATGGTTCAAGGGAAGACAATAAAATGGCACTGGGTAATGCCAGCATAATTGAGAGTACTACCCCAGTTTGAAAACTACGTGTCACCCCTAGTTGATTTTCTTCACCATTGTATTGAGCTGTTATTGGGCTTAATGCGAGAAAAATACCAATAATAAATACGATAATAGGATTGAAAATACTTACACCTATGGCAACAGCCGCAAGAGCATCGGCACTATAACGGCCTGCCATAACGGTATCTATAACGCCAAAAGACATTTGTGCCAACTGAGCTAGAATTGCCGGCACTGCCAATTGTAAAAGCCGTTTACTCTCGATTTTTGAGTTGGGTGTTAAGTGTTTTGAAATAAGCGTTTTCAATCGTAGGTTCTCAGTTTTATTCATTAATTGGTATGGTACAAGAAGCTGCATTATGGATGATGCTTTGCTCAGTGTCATTGTTTGTATCAAGTAAATTTATGGTGCCATAAAACGGTCATAAACAACGGTTAATATACTCGACCTAGTTATTGAAATGCCTTGTAACAAGTAATCAGGTTCATAATTTTAATAGCTATGATATCTTGCAAAAATTACCTTAACTTATCTTATTTTTTTCATTTTTAAATGAACTAAACCATAAGCTTCAGGTCAAAAAATATACTGTGATATTGGGGCAATATGATATGAAAAATTTCACCAGAAATTCTATTAAGCAAATCGTTAAATATATTAAAATATTCTTTGAAGGTAGTTTGAAGGTCGATCAACTAGGTATTTTTCATTTTCAGCAAGGTCAATTAACTGCACCTGCTGATGCAACCGTTCAGCAAAATTCATTTGTTAGTAGAATTAACCAAATTATCAAATCGAATAAACCTGTGGCTCAATGGGAATAGTTGAAATTTTTTCAAAAAAAAGCCAATCAAATGATTGGCTTTTTTTATGGAAGTAACATTAGTGAAATGCACATGCATCTCGATTAATGCTTACATGTTGGTGTGAAAAGTTTTGTCGATAACAGTTTAACTCAATTTGTGGATGAGCACTTTGAGCAGATTTAAATAAGAAAGTAAGGGCACTAGTACGTTTAGCGGCAAGCTGTAATCGTTTTAGGTCTCTATCGTCTATTTCTCCAGGCCATCCAAGTACAGCACTGCTGTTACCAGACATTAACGCTTGTTCCATAGCCCATAACGCGTCAACTTGATCTTTAGGATGAACCAACAAAACATGTCCGCTGTCTATCCCATGTTTTTCTAATAACGATTTCAACCCTTGTTTAGGTGCACCAACTAAGACAATCCAGCGTCCTTGCTGACTTAATTTAGTTAAGGTAGGGATCAATATTTCTAATTGCTCACTAATAGTGTTTGCACTGACAACTTCATTAATTGTTTGTGACTGCCAGCCACCTTGCTCTAACGCTTCATCAATATCTTGAAACCCTGAACTCATTGTCAATGTTGCGTTGTGCATTGAGCTATTTAAGTAGAGTGATTTCATTGCCAAGCCCCGTTTCTGATAACACCAACAGCGAGTCCTTCGATTGAAACGGATTGGCATTCTAAATCAATAACGATAGTGGAAAACTCAGGATTTTCAGGATGAAGTAAAATCGTGTTATCTTTTTTCTCAAAACGTTTAACTGTCACATCGTCTTCAACCCTAGCGACAACCACCTGACCTTCCCGCGCCTGATTCGTTTTGTGCACAGCTAATAAATCGCCATCCATGATACCAATGTCTTTCATACTCATGCCGCTTACACGTAATAAATAATCTGCACTTGGGTGAAACATATTTGGGTCTACTTGATAATGTGCCTCTACATGTTCTTCCGCTAATATTGGTTCGCCGGCAGCCACTTGGCCAATTAATGGTAGGCCAGTTTTTTCGTCATCATTTGCAGCATTATTAATGAGTCGAATACCACGAGATGTGCCAGGGATAATTTCAATAGCGCCTTTTTTAGCTAGTGCTTTTAGGTGTTCTTCTGCTGCATTGGCCGATTTAAAACCCAGTTGTTTCGCTATTTCAGCACGAGTAGGGGGCATGCCAGTCACGGAAATATTATCTTTAATTAGCTGTAAAATTTCTGCTTGTCTGTTTGTAAGTTTTTTCATGATGATGCCTTTTACTGAAATTAGTTAAGTGAACTGGGTTTCCATACAGTATCCTGTCAGTATATACAGTAAAAAGTGTTGTGCAAGGATTAATCAGATCAAATTGTTTTATTGTGTTGGTTTAGTTTCATTGGAATTATTAAAAAGTGTGAGGCTGTTATCTTGATTCAGTCATCTCTTATAACTCATTGGTGTTAGTCGTAATGTTTCTTTTTGATTAATGCTTCTGTAATTAAAGCAGTCGTTGTACGGTTTTTTTAAATGACTTGCTCACTTTTACCGTATGTTCACCTTCCAAAGTTAATGAGTCGGTATCTATCGCTATCACTTTCGTATTGTTGACGACAAAAGACTTATGTACTTGGGTAAATTGTGTCTTGGGTAGCTGTTCAATTAGCAGTTTTAAGCTACTACTGACTAGCACCATGTCATTGGCAAGCCATAACTTGACGAAATTGCCGTATGCTTCTAGCAACGTAATGTCAGCTACAATGAACTTTCGTTTTTCTCTATCTACCTTCAGAACGATAGATTTTGGTGGCTTTTCTTTTGGTAATACCTTTTGAGTACGTAGTCTGACTTTATCCAATGCCTGTGAAAAACGTTCACTGCATACTGGTTTTAGTAAGTAATCGGTCACATCTAACTCAAAGCCTTGGATTGCATATTCTTGATAAGCACTGATGATAATAACTTGTGGACGATCACGTAATACCTTTAACAAGTCGATACCACTAAGTTCTGGCATATTAAGGTCTAATAAAAGTAAATCGACGTGATTATTAGCCAGCCAACTCAGTGCTTCTGTTGCATTGTAGCAACGGCCAACAACGTTGAAATCAGAATGCTCAGATAGATGATGTAAAATGACTTCATGTGCAAGTGGCTCATCATCAATTATTAAGGCTTTTAGCAAGGTATGAGCTCCAATGTCATTTTTGCGCGCCACACATTACCGTCTGGCCCACTGGTTAAAGTGTGTTTATTTGGGTATAACAACGTTAGACGACGACGTAAATTTTCCAACCCAACTCCGCTAGCACTATCTGACGTTTTGGTGAGAATAGAGTTCTCACAAACAATAGATAATATGTTTTCGTTGAGCTGCATATGCAAACGAATATAACTTTGTTTTATAGTCGGCTCCACCCCATATTTAAAAGAATTTTCTAATAACATGATAATTAATAGCGGTGTTAAGGTGAACTCTTTACCTTGTTCTGGCCATTTTAAATCTAGTGTACATTTTTCGTGACTACGGATTTTCTGAAGCGCAATGTAGTTTTTCAAATAGGTAACTTCCTGTGCCAGCGTGACTTGTTCTTTTTGTCCTTCGTATACGGTGTAGCGTAGTAAGTTCGATAAATTCATCACTAAATGTGGTGCATCATCAGACTTTATTAGTGTTAATGCATAAAGATTATTTAAGGTATTAAATAAAAAATGTGGATTAATTTGTTGTTGTAACAATTTCAATTCAGTGTGGATCTGCTGTTGAGCAATTTGTGCCAGTGCGGTGTCTTGTTGTTGTCGCTCAAACACTAAAATTAATGGTGTGCTTATAGCAAATAGCCAAAAGATAAATTGATAGTTAGCCGGAGCAAGCAATTGATGGTTTTGAGATGGAAACAAGGTGACATTTGGAGTGTTGAGCGGTAACCATAATACTAAGCTTGCAATGAATGGCGTAATAACAATTATGCAAATGAGTACACTGGCAACAAATGCTAATACACCTTGTTTTGCCAAAACTTGTCGAATTAGCCCATAGCGGTTTATCGCGTACACACAACCAATAAGTGTCGACACCAATAAAAACTGCCATAAGAAGTTGAGAAATGACGGGCCATCAATAAATATTCTACTAATATCAATTACTAAAGTGAAAGAATGGCTGTCGTTGGGATCTTGCTCGCTATTAAATGCACCAGCCATTATCACTGCCCAGCCGATCAGCAACAACGCTATTACAATATTGAGTGAAAATAGCTTTGAAATAAACTGCATTAAGCGAGTTTTATCACGCGTTTTTAAAGCTCGACTAATAAACCATGCGGCGCTGGCCATTGTTATCAGCAGCCAACCTTGAACGCTCAACAAAGACCAGTCGTCGAAAAAATGGCTTTGTGTGCTTAGCATCCATGACAGTACCGGATAACATGAAAAGCCGAGCAACCAAATTAACCCCTCCCGTTTTTTCGGCGTTTTATCGGTACAGTTAGCCGAGAAATGATGAGCAATAAAAAATGGCAAACTCTCGATGATAAGTTGCAACGCTATGCATAGGTATGAATAGATACTATTACTTTGCAATGATAGAAAGTGAAGGTGTGCTTCAATCAATACCACACAAAGAAGTGGTGAATGTAGATAGAGTAGTGGTCGGTTGATAGTTTTAACAAGCATATTAACAGTGGACACCTTGATTATGTTCAGTGCTATTATTTTCTATGTTTAGCAATGTAGATACACGTTATCACCATTTAATGATGAAACTATCAATTTAAGTGATGAAAGTACATTTTTCCTTAAATATGACTCGTTATGACAGCTCATCATTAACTTCCGTCATTTCATAATCCATACATGGCTTGTTTGCACATCACCTCGTAATCTAGCGTCATCACATTGAACTGGATTAAAACTATGCTAACAATCAATAATATCAACAAAACATATTCTGATGGTACTCATGCACTCAAGGATGTTTCACTTAATTTACCAAGTGGGATGATTGGCTTGTTAGGTCCAAATGGAGCAGGAAAATCGTCACTGATGCGTACCCTTGCTTGCTTACAAATGCCTGATGATGGTCAAGTTGTCTTTGATGGTATCGACTTGCAAAAAAGTCCTGACGAACTGCGCAAAATATTGGGCTATTTACCGCAATATTTTGGCGTATATCCACATATGAGCTGTCAGGCTTTACTTGAACATATGGCGATATTAAAAGGTGTTGATCCCAAAAAGAGTGCGTTGCAAATAGTCTCGTTATTAGAATTGACTAATTTGACTAATGTCGCCAATAAAAAAGTGGCTACTTTCTCAGGAGGTATGCGCCAGCGATTTGGAATTGCTCAAGCATTATTGGGAGATCCAAAAATAATTATTATGGACGAACCTACAGCAGGGCTCGATCCGGTTGAACGTGAGCGTCTTCACAACTTGCTGGTAGCGATTAGCAAAGAAAAAATGGTGATTTTGTCTACCCATATCGTCGAAGATATTGAAAACCTTTGTCATCATGTCGCACTGCTTTTCAAAGGCCAAGTTATTGATAATGCAGATGTGAAAACTCTAATAAAACCACTTGAAGGGTGCATTTGGCAAACTCACGTTGAACCAGAACTTAAAGATGGTGTTAAAATTCTCAGCAAAAGCTACCGTTTTGGTAACCCTTCTTTTCGTCTATACAGTAAAACAAAGCCAACGGAAGATGCCGTTTTAATTGAAGCAACGTTGCAGGACCGATACTTTTTTGAGCTGTTAGAAAAAGGGGAAAGCTAATGTTATTTATCAATGAATGGCGTTATTGTCTGCGCCAACCCTTAGTCTGGTTCAGCCTAATATTGATGCCCACTATTGCTCTTCTGTTGACTGGTGGTATTGGCGGAGACAGTTCTAGTCCCGAAATACAGTTACAGTTCACTCAAGTTGCCCTATTAATGTTGATATTTCCTATAATACTTGGGGCGTTATCGCCACTCGTATTCTTGCGAGATACATCGGCTAACATGACCGAACTTATCAACTGCACCCCAGTTTCTCACCGCACTCGATGGTTATTACGCTATGGAATGGCGGTAAGTTTGTTCTTATTGTTATTTGTCCTTAGCTTCACTGTTGTGTTGATATCATTTGGGCTTCAATTTGGATTTTCCGCTAATTTATTTATTCTGACGATGCTCAATCTAACCTTGTTAGTTTTACCGAGTATATTAATTGGCACCGCGTTTGTATTTTGTTTGTCGATTACCGGACGAAGTGTAATGGTCATATATGCTAGCACTGCGGCTTTTGGCATGATTTATTTATTACTGGCCAGTTTGACCGGCTCACCTATGCTGGCTGGCAGTAGTGTGATCAGTGAGTCTTTTTATAATACTATGTTATGGCTAGACCCATACGGTATTACTGGGCTAATTGATAACATAAATTCAACGAACGCTTATGTTAATTCTCAATTACTGTTAAACCGATTGGTCTATTTATTATCGGCTCTTAGTCTTGTTTATGTTTTCCTCAATAAAAAAACTCAGACTAAAGTTAACAATAAAACCAAAGTAAAAGCTGACCTATCACAACGTAATAACCTTGTTGAAGGGACAAGCAGTCAACAAGTTAACGCCGAAAAAAAGGCAATCAAACGTTTACAAACCTCGGCGTTCATCCAGCTAATTAAAGTGCCATTCTTCACGTTATTACATAACCGAGTAACACAGGTCATCTTTGTCGTTTGGCCCTTGGTTATCTTTAATGAAGTGCTTTCTGGTATCAACTATGTCGAAGTACTATCGGTGATTTCACCCAATAGCATGGATGCACTTAACCGTGTTGCTTTTGACTTGGTACCGGCAATAGGGGCGTTTATAGTTGCCCTCTGGAGTTGGTATATTTGCTCGCGTGATAAAAGTTACAACATTGCTGAGCTTATTGCGGCCACGCCGATATCTAATATTAAATTGGTTTTAGCTCAGGTTATAACGCTTGGCTTGCTGATTTTTCTGCTACTTTTACTTACTTTCGTTGGGAGTAGCTTGGCGGAATTGGTTGCTGGTAGTGAATGGTTATTTAATCATTATGTAGTGCAGCTAAGTTTGGTTGGTTTACCCTTGCTGCTACTAGGCACATTGTTTATTAGCTTACATCATATTTGTCGTTCTACCTTAACGTCCGGCGTTATTGTCATCATCATGTTATTAGTAAAATTTACACCAATAATGACTGGTCTAGGAATGACACATACATTGTGGAACTTTGCAGATTCACCGCTGCAAGCCCCTGATAGTTTTTGGGGGTTTAGTGGTAGTGCCTCAGTTTATTTACCCTATATGACAGTGTGGCTACTCGCTTGTGTCAGTTCTGTTTTGTTTGCTGCTAGCCGCTCACACAGAGGCACCGGCCTCGACAAAATTTCGATGAAGGGTTTACCTAAAAAAGTGCCGTTATCATTTGCTGTGACTTTATTAGCGGCATTAAGCTTGCATTTTGCTCTCGTTAACGAAAAACCTTTGACTAATTCAGACAAGCGCGAGTCATGGAAAGCGCAATATGAAACAGCCTTTGCACAATGGCAAGATAAATTACAGCCTTCGATTGTACACATTGACTCTGAAATTGATATTTACCCAGAGCAGCAAAAGGCTCACTTTAAACTGAGTTACACACTCGAAAATCAAACTGCAGTACCCTTAAAGCAAGTGTTGATTGGCAGATACGGTAATTATGCCTTTGGAGATATTGCCCTTGATGGCGCTGAGTTGGTTGAATTCAATTCCGAGTTGAACCAAGGCATCTATCAGTTTTCGACATTACTGATGCCAGGTGAGCAACGTATATTGAAGGCAAAATTTAGCTTTCATCAGCCGCAGTTTTGGCCACACCGTTCACAACAAGTGGTAAAGCCAGCATTTACTTATCTCAATTCAACATTGTTGATTCCTACCGTTGGTTATCAAGTTGGTTATCGACTGGAAAACCCACAAGTACGAGCAAAGTATGGTCTAAAAGAAATACAAAACTTACCGCCTTCAATACGATTTAAAGGTGAAAGTAGCAGTACTGGTCGTTATCAATGGGCGTCACTGAGTACGACAATTTCAACGAAAAAAGGTCATAGTGCCATTAGCCAAGGTGATTTAGTTAGCCGTTGGGAGCTAGATCAACGTGCTTATTTTAAGTTTGAAACAAAGCAGCCTGTTCGAACGATACCAACTTGGTTATCAGTACCTCTTGTTGCACAATCTCAAAATAGCCAAGGGGTTAGGCTTAATGTGTATTCTCCACATTACAATCAAGCAACGAGCATAAATCTCAAAGCGATGGATGACACTTTAACTTGGTTTGCTAAGCACATAACGCCTTATGCAGGAACGCAGCTTAATTTAATTACCGCGCCTGATATAGGGGATAGTGGTTATACATTACCGCAAATTATGCTAATTAATGACACGATTGGTTTTCGCGCCATGCCCTCTAAAAATGCGGGTTTTGATCAAAGGTATCGCCGCGCGGTAAACCAAACGGCTCATCAATGGTTTGGTCATGGGCTGGGCAATGGCGTAGTGGAAGATCGTTCATTTCTGAGTGAATCGATGGTGAAATATATCGAGTTAGTCACCATTGAAGATAATTATGGTCGTGAGGCAATGCTTGCACTCGTTGAGTTAGAGCAAAACCGGTTTGATCTTAGTGAACGCATCAATTTTCAAAAAGCTGTAGCGCTAATAGATGCTACGCAAGCTCATAATGTACAGTCGCGCGCTACTATAGTGTTCGCTCAATTACGCGAGACAATTGGTGATGGTGCCATAACAGCAGCGATCAAATCACTTTGGCTACAGCATGCCTATCCAAAAACACCAGCCACCTCAATGGACTTTGTAAGAGCCTTAAAGCGTCATACTGAAGTTAAGTATCATCAGTTGATCAATGAGCTTTTTTTAAGTAATACAACGCGTGATGAATAAACAGTAAACTTTTATATAATCCACTGATATTGCCAGTAGAAACAGCTTAATCATTTGTTTCTATTGGCAACTTTTATTTGGTCTAAATAATTAGGGATAGTTAAAATAAGAAACGGAAAATACTGGGATTTCTGAATTTCCGAATTTTGTTGAAATAATTGTAGACTCAAACTAATTATCAACACTGAAAATATGAAGGAAGCTGTTAGTGCTGATTATCATTTCGCTGTCTTAAATTCACATTCAACAATAGCAGGAAACGATTAAAATTTTTGATGTACTACTTATTGATTTCGTTCGATATCAACGACTAACACATGTTATGTTAAAGCTTATTTCAGAATATAGGCACGTTATGTTATTAATCAAGCAGATCATCTTAAGCGAAATTATCATTATTTTATTAAGTTTAAGTCACGCTAATGCTGCACCTACCCTGACTGATGCCGATTGTAAACTGCTGGAAAGAAACAAGGTAATCACCGTTAATAACCCCATACCTTGCAATCGTTTAACCCGTGTGATTTTTAGTTATATCAATGAACAAGGCATGATTAAAAAAGATGGAGAGCTCATCGTATTAGATATTATTGCTCCTCACATAAAATCGCTAACGAACAGGATGCTGGACCAATCATTTATGATCGCTAAAGCACGTAGCTTGGCGCACTATCAAGGTGATGATGGGGCTTCTATGGACGACAATAATACGTCATCGTTTAATGGCCGCGCCATCACTAATAGTAAAAACTGGTCACTTCATGCTTATGGGGCTGCTATTGATATTAATCCCCTCCAAAATCCTTTCATTGAGATATCAACAGATGGCATTGCTCATATTAGTCCTGCAAAAAGTGCGCATTATGCGGTTAACCGACTTAATTCACGCCCCGGTAAAAAGCATCGTCAAGGTATGGCTGAAGAGGTCGTCGACTTGTTTGCACAACATGGCTTCTTTATTTGGGGAGGAGATTGGAACTCTCCTATCGATTACCAACATTTTCAAATAGGGCCGCGTCACTTTGTAAAAAATCTTGTCGCGCTTAACCCTAATGCTGCTACCACATTATTGAATCAACATATCGAGTTATATCAAAGGTGTAAAAATAAATATGCATCACAGACTAAGCCCATGAAATTGAGGGCGATGTGTGCAGACACCGTCCTCAAAAGGATGCGCTGAGAAATGAAAACAACAAAGCCCCTCTTAATTCACGAGCAGAAACCTACGGCTCATTTATCCAGTGTCGTTGAGTGTTATTGGATGCTGTCGTTAAATCCCAAAAATACCAATGAGATCAAAGATTGCTTACCCCCTTTAGGGTGTTTTGATATTTTATTTATTTCTGATGTCATAGGACTACGTCTTTTAGGCTCACACGACGATCTGCAATATGTCACGGCAGGTAGTTGGTTAATGGGTCAACAAACGGCTTGTTATCAATGGCAGGCTAAAAGTCAGGTTTGTATCTTTGGCATCAGACTAAAACCATTTGGTTTATTTAAAACGGCGGCTATTTCTCCGTTAGAGTTAAAAAACTCTATTGTAAAACTCTCTGATATTAGCGAATTTAATACGCATAAATATCATGATGAAATATTACTTCTTATTGGAGGTGCTCCCCGCAATAATTCTGCGCTATTGTTTAAGCAACTAGCGAATCTAGCAGATAAATGGATGATGAACGTATGGAATTTCTTGCCTGAGTTTTCCTCTTCTTTTCGCCAACAAAGTAATTGTATTTTAGAAACTAGAGGGCATATAAAATTAGAGACGCTTTATGATAAATTTGGCATTAGCAAAGTATCTTTAATAAAAAATTTCGTAGATGAGTGTGGTTTATTACCCAAAGAATTATGCAAAATATGGCGTATGAATCATTTTCTCATATTGCAGCAACAGCCCTATAAAACACTGGCAGATGTTGCATTACAAGCGGGGTATTATGATCAATCACATTTTAATAAAGAGTTTAAGGCTAACTTTAAACATACTCCGAAGCAGTTTTTTAATACTGATACGCCACTGCTAAACAGTTCATTAAACAACATAACCCAGCGATTAAATGGCGGATATAATCCTGCTAATAAACAAGGCATTTTTCATTTAGATTGAGGAGGGCGCTTTACTTTTTTACAATTTTTATATCATTTGAGCTGATAGCCTAATTTCTTTTTACTACCTAAGAGAAACAGGCCATGAAACGACGCTTTAAACTGAGTGTAATACTATTAGCTTTTTGCACATTAAGTACCAGTTATGCGCAAGTTAATACTATCAAACCCACAGAACGAGACGACACCATTAAGCAACTTGGTTCATTAATGCATAGCAATTATGTATTCCCTAAAGTGGGTGAAACAACCAAACTTTCGTTATTGGATGATTTGGCTGCTGGTAAATTTAATGAATATTCAGATAAAGAGGCATTCGCTCAAGCCCTGACTAATGCATTACGAAAAATAACCAATGATAAACATCTGAGAGTGCGCAAAAATGTTGTTGGTGGGCCAGCACCTAGTGCAGAAGAGATTATCGATCAAAGAATTAATGATTATGCAAAATTTAGGCAACGTAACCATGGCATTAGCCAAGTAAAAAAATTAGACAACAACATTGGTTATCTTGAGCTTCGAGGGTTTGCACCGATGGAGATGGGAAAAGCTTCGATTGATGCAGCAATGAAATTATTAAGTACCTCTGATGCACTAATCATTGATTTAAGACGTAACGGCGGTGGTTCACCTGAAATGGTGCAATATTTATGCAGTTATTTCATGGATGAACATAAACTACTGAACCGAATTTATTGGCGCCCCAACGATAGTTATAGAGAATTTTGGACTATTGATACTGTGGGAGGTGATAAAATGCCTGATACTCCAGTGTATATTTTAACGAGCGCAAAAACGTTTTCGGCTGCCGAAGGCTTTAGTTATCATATGCAAGCACATAATAGAGCGACTATTGTTGGTGAAACAACATTAGGCGGTGCGCATCCTGGACGTGTTTTCGAAATTAATGATAATTTCAATGTATTCATTCCGCTGGGACGTTCAGAAAATGC
>Ga0209395_1001226_pt1 | contig 36511 bp, 36 predicted proteins | sample GOMGulsemesocosm_3_FD_184635 | JGI IMG/M metagenome (GOLD analysis project Ga0209395, IMG submission 184635) | Methane-oxidizing microbial communities from mesocosms in the Gulf of Mexico - GOM9D Gulf of Mexico (SPAdes) (version 2) | ecosystem: Environmental > Aquatic > Marine > Cold seeps...
TCAGGGCTTGATCCATGATGAATTATTACTGGCTTATCATGATCGTTCCGATGGCGGTCTGTTTGCGACACTGAGTGAAATGGCCTTTGCTGGTCATACCGGTATTACCATTACCTCTGATATTCTGGCTGACGCAAAGGTTGAGCTGATCGATGCGCTGTTTGCTGAAGAACTAGGTGCGGTGATTCAGGTTTGTCAGGCTGATACAGAAGAGGTGCTGACACAATTGAGTGCGGCAGGTTTAGGTGATTGCGCACAGGTAATTGGCGCGCTGAATCAGGATGATCGCATCGTTTTCGAACATGATGGTGACACCGTGCTGGATCTAAAACGTATTGATGCACAACGTTGGTGGACAGAAACCAGTTACCGTATGCAGGCACGTCGTGATAACCCAGATTGCGCCCAGCAGGAGTTTGATAATCTACTGGATGCAGAAGATCCCGGTTTGCACGCTGCGCTGAACTTCGATGTGAATGACGATGTGGCGGCAACGCTGATTGCTTCAGGTAATCGTCCGCGTGTAGCCATTCTGCGTGAGCAGGGTGTTAACGGCCAAGTTGAAATGGCTGCGGCCTTTGACCGCGCCGGCTTTAGCGCTGTTGATGTACATATGAGTGATATTCTTTCTGGCCGCACAACGCTGGAAGGCTTCCGAGGCCTGGTGGCCTGTGGTGGTTTCTCCTACGGTGATGTATTGGGTGCGGGTGAAGGTTGGGCTAAATCCATCCTGTTTAACGCCCAGGCGCGCAGCCAGTTTCAGGCTTTCTTCGAACGTGAAGATACCTTTGCACTGGGTATTTGTAACGGCTGTCAGATGCTATCCAACCTGCATGAGCTGATCCCGGGCACCGATCACTGGCCGCATTTTGTGCGTAATGAATCGGAGCAGTTTGAAGCCCGTGTTGCAATGGTGGAAGTACAGGAATCACCGTCGATTTTACTGAAGGGCATGGCCGGTTCACGTATGCCGATTGCGATTGCGCACGGTGAAGGCCGAGCGGAATTTGCCGAGGCATCTGACCTGCAATCACTGACCGAAAATGCAGGTGTAGCACTGCGTTATGTCGATAATTACGGCAAGGTGACACAAAGCTATCCACAAAACCCTAACGGCTCACCTGAAGGTTTGAGTGGCATTACTAGCCGCGATGGGCGTGTCACGTTGATGATGCCACACCCAGAGCGTGTATTCCGTGCGGTACAAAATTCCTGGTACCCGGCTGAGTGGAATGAAGATGCTGCGTGGATGCGCATGTTCCGCAATGCAAGGGTGTGGGTCGGTTAAGAATAGTTGTCCATGGATGGACTGTTTCTTACCGTTAAACGGATGGCGCTATGCTAACGCCCCTCAAACGTATTCTTTTGCTTATTGCTGGGGTTCTTTCTCTGATACTAGGCATTATCGGGGCGTTCTTACCCCTGTTGCCAACCGTGCCGCTGGTATTGTTAGCGGCCTATTGTTTTGCACGTTCCTCTGAATGCTTGCATCAATGGTTGATACATCACCGCTATTTTGGCCCTATCATTGATTGCTTTCAGGCTGGAAAAGGCATACCTAGACGAGTTAAATACCGCACTATTGCTATTATCTGGCTGAGTATGGGGTTTTCCTGCTGGATTGTTGCGAGTTTCTGGTTGTGTCTTATGCTCGTTGCGATTGGTATTGGTGTGAGTATTTATCTGCTACGTATGCCGGACTATAATGGCCGTTTAAAGTAGCAGCGTTGCCTAATCCTTATCCGCATCGGCAATGCCCAAGTGAGAGCGGCACAGGTCAGAATTGGGGCGCTTGTCAGAAAAATGCATCTCGCTTGGCCCAATGCCATTACCGGTGTGCCAATCACGGGCACAGCCTTCATGATATTTGTTGATGTAGATCGATTTGTTGTCGAAATGCAGAACCAATTCACAGCGAGCATTGGGTTTTTCCGGATTGACTTTACTCTGGTAAATGTATTTGTTCGCCGATTTTATTAGCAGTACGGGCTGCTTATTTTCTGGCGTGCTGATCCAGCTGCTATGTGTGCTGGTTAAGCTGCCATGTAATAAGATGCCATTTGGTGCTTTTTCAATTAATAAAACAGCTGTTTCTGTTATCCATTCGCCGGGCTCTCTTGATTGGGTTAAATAACACCCGTGTAGTTGTGAGTTGGCGACTGCGATGTCAGATAGAAGGGCGAGCGCTGCAATGGCGAGGGGGCGAGGGAGTTTTGTCATCATTCGGCCGACTGGTTACAGGTTTTAAATCTGGGCTCATCAACCCACGTAAAAGCTTAACATTGCATAAAAAGAAAGCAAGATGGAAGGCGGCTTTATACTATTATTACTCGTTATCAAGCATTGCTAGGCCCTGTTGGCTCAGGACATATCTGTGGTCGGGCATAAAACTGTTCATACAAGCCTCAGCCATCTCTAACGCAAAGCTTTCAGGGTAATGCTCGCCCAATAAACACGCTCGCTCCGGGTAGGAGTATATTTCGTCATAACGCATGATCTGGGTTTGACTGACACGGCGGAAGATATGTGAGCGGTTTAATTCCGATGGATGATTGAGCCCAGCGGAAGCAACAATTTCCATAGCAGCCTTCACTGTTTCCTTATGATAGCGGGCGATGCGCTCCGCTTTGTCGGCTACGACCAAACCTTCAGTCAGTACTGGGTTTTGAGTGGCAACCCCGGTGGGGCATTCATTGGTATTGCAGACCAGCGACTGCACACAGCCCAACGCCACCATCATGCCGCGGGCACTGTTGCAGGCATCGGCGCCCAGAGACAGGTTTTTTATTAGATGAAAGCCACTAAAAGTTTTGCCGCTGGCGATCACTTTGATGTCTTTCTTTAAGTCGAAGCCAATCAGGCTGTCACAAATGAAGGTCAGCGCTTCACGCAGCGGCATGCCAACAGAGTTGGAATACTCCAGTGGCGCTGCACCGGTGCCGCCTTCGCCACCATCAACCGTTATAAAGTCAGGTGAGATGCCACTTTCAACCATGGCTTTACAGAGGGCAACAAACTCACTTTTACGACCCACAGCTAGTTTAAAGCCTATCGGTTTACCGCCGGAGAGCTCACGTAGTTGTTGAATGAAATCCATCATTTCAAGCGGCGTTGTAAAGGCGGTATGTGCTGGTGGTGAATTGACTTGCGTGCCGGGTTCAACGGCTCTAATACGCGCAATTTCGGTGGAGTTTTTATAGGCAGGTAAAATACCACCATGGCCCGGTTTAGCGCCCTGCGATAGTTTTATTTCAATCATTTTAATGTTGTCTTTGGTGGCGACTTCGCTGAACAGTTGTGGTGAAAAATCACCCTGATTATCTCGGCAGCCGAAATAACCGGTGCCGATCTGCCATACCAAATTGCCGCCGTGTTCCAGATGATAGGCGCTGACGCTACCTTCTCCGGTGTTATGGGAAAAACCGCCTATGCTGGCTCCCTTATTAAGTGCACGTATGGCATTACTGCTTAGTGCGCCAAAACTCATGGCGGAAATATTAAAAATGCTGGCTAGATAAGGCTGGCTGCAGTGAGGGCCGCCAATGTGGATTCTTGGGTCGGCTTCATCTTCGTTGGCGTGCCGGGCGGCCATGGAGTGACCGATCCATTCATAACCGATACGTTGGGTGTCGACTTTTGTGCCATAGGGCACGGTATCTAGCTCACCCTTGGCACGCTGGTAGATAACCGAACGGTACATACGGCTGATAGGGGCTCCGTTAATTTCAGATTCAAAAAAGTATTGCCGCAGGTAGGGGCGAAAAAACTCCATTAACCAGCGACCGTGGCCGGTGATGGGGAATGTTCGCCATAGCGCATGCTTGCTTTGATACATATCGTATAGGCCCAGTAGGACAAGTGGCAGAATAATGGTCAGGGTCCAGAGAATAGGTGGCCAGAATAGAGCGATAAGGATAATTAATAAAAGAGAGCCGCTTGCGTAATAAATAAATCTTTTTCTCATGGTATTACGCCTTATTTCGTGGACAGGGATTTAGATATCACCATTTAGATTTACTTGGACTGAGCTTGTGAGCAGGGGTTCAGATTGAACTCCTGTGGTGGTGGGATTGACAGTTTTGAGTCTCTTTTTGAGTAAGCGGATAAAGTTTACGGGGGCAGAGTGAGCTAAGAAAAGGGGTTGGAAATGATGAGCCGCGACAAGTACCCAAGGATATCGGGGGGGATATTAAAGTTCGGTGTGTAGGAGAACACCCTCCATTAGCTGGTTTTATCGTATTTAAACTTCATGTAGATAATGCCGGGTGTCATTACTAACCGCCAGGCAAGCTCTACATCATCGCAAAATTGCTCATCATATTGTTTGATGGTTTGAATCAGACATTCCAGCCACAGGTCGTAAAACTCGGGTTTTATATCCAGGTTTTTGTGGTTGTGGCGCTCAGCGATGCCGCGGATAGCGTCATCGGCCTGGCCGCTGGCATAAAAAGCGAACAGGCTGTAAAAGGATTTTTTCAGCATGCTCTGTTGTGTTGCCATGTCGGTATTGGCGAAGCGTTTGGCTATTTCTGTATTGGTCGCCAGAAACTGAAGGTAAAAGGCTTCAAAAAAACCGATACCGTTTTTGTTGTTGCTGAGGACGCGCTTGTAGCTAGCATCAAATATGGTTTCGAACCCCATGTATCACTCCTTGAGAAAGGCAAATCTGCTATCTTATCTTCGTCTGGTAAGGATATCTTTTTTGGGCCGCAACGGTTTGATTACCATCAATTTTTGATGCTTTGTTGTGTGGTTTTGGCCAGAAGCGTAAAGGCTTGCGATCTAATGAAGCTGGTCTTTGTCGCCTTTTTCTTCCTCGAGCTGGATTGGCCTGGCGGGGGCACTAATAACTTTGTTGAGATCTTTGCTCTTGGCTTGATAGGGAAATCGGTTACTTAAATCTGCTGCTTGCTGGGCGCAGCCATTAAAAGTACGCCTGCCATAATTCATCATTATTGTTCATTAGCTCGCCCTGATTCCCCCTTTGGTAGTCCTTTTTGAGTTGTTTAATTAACCCTGAAGTTTGTAAATGACTATCTACCAAAAAAAGGGGTTGATGATGAATAAGGCAATTTTAATGAGTGCGATTCTGACTATGGGTATGGCTACCGCTGCTGTTGCTGCGCCTGTAGAAATGTCCGATGAGGCTAAACGGGATACGGTGATTTGGAGCAGTTTTGTCACTGGTGCTGTCGCGGCTGGGCCTTTAGGCGCAATGGTGGGCGTGATTGCTGGTAGCTGGTTGGGTGAAAAGGTCGAAGCTGCGGGGCAGGTTGAAGATATGGAGGACGAACTCGCGCGGACAAAGGGTCAGGCCGCAGCCTTGTCGCGTCAACTGGCTGCAGCGGAGGTGTCTGCCCGGAGCCATCAGCGGCACGAGTATAAGCAAATTGCGTTAGAGCAATTACAGCTGGAGTTGTTGTTTAAAACTGGCGTCAGTGAGTTAACGGTTGCCGCACAGTTGAAAATGAGTCTTCTCGCCAGTTTGCTGATTGAACACCCGGAATTAATGATCCGCCTCGATGGCTACGCCGATCCGCGTGGTGATGCGAATTATAACCACACCCTTTCTGAAAACCGAGTACAGGCGGTGCGGACCTTTTTGGTTGCCAAGGGCGTTGATAGTGAACGTTTGTCAGCTTATTCACACGGTGCCAGCCGGTCCTCAGCAACGAAGGGGGATTACGACAGTTACGCGCTGGAGCGGGTGGTGAAGCTGCAGTTGTCGAACCAGTCTCCGCAGGACAGCTATGCTCAGACTTCGATGCCTTGAGGGGACTGAAGGTGTGAGAGGAGCCACGTTTTGCCCGGCACCTGCCGGGCTTTTTTGTGGCGCATTTTTAATCGGAATAAGAAAGGGTGCGGGGTAGGCGCAGGCTAAACACCACGCCAGATCCATCACTGCGATTGTGTGCAGTCACGTTGCCCTGATGGAATTTTACTATCAAATCAACAATATGCAGGCCCATGCCCAGGTGGGATTTGTCGTTGCTTTTTTCTCGCATGGAAACCAGGTTATCAAACAGCTGACTCTGCATGGCTTCGGGTAATAGCGGACCGTCGTTGCTGATATCAATGTTAATACTGTCGGGCGAAGTTTGATAAGTGATTTCAATTTCACCGTCCGGTGGTGTAAAGCTGCTGGCGTTATCGATGAGTTTATCGAGCATCTGTACCAGTAGCTCCGGTGCGGCCATCAGCGTGTTTTCCTGATGCTCAGTTTCCGTTGCGTCGATCTCCGTCAGCTTAAAACGGTTTTCTTGATAGGTGTCTCGATAGGCCTCGGTAATCTCCTGTAATAAAACGGCAATATTTATATTTTCCAGCTCGGCCTGTTCGATGCTTTCTTCGACACGTCGAGCTTCACTCATCGCGGTGATGAGGTTGGCGAGGCGTAGCGCGCCATCTTTGGCTCGCTGCTGGTACGTTTGGCTTTTTTCATCCAGCGGCTGGTTTGACAGGTTGTCCAGCGAGGAGTTGATAATCGCCAGCGGTGTGCGTAATTCGTGAGATAGTTTACGCGCTAGTGTTTGCAGATAATCGGTATACGCCTGAATGCGTTTCATCAGCTCGGAATAGCTGATCGTCAGGTGATCGATTTCGTCATTGGCACGGCTGGTGGGGTGGTGTTCGATAATTTTTTGGGGATCGAGCAGCGCTTGTCGGGTGGCCCGGTGCAAACGACGAATACGCCAGGACAACCAGTTAGCGTAGCCGAGCAATGCCAAAGCCGTTAGGCTGATTACCGCAAAGCTGAGTAAAAAAAGACGGCTGAATGCTTGATCCGTCAAGCCAGCAGTTTGCTCGCTGCTTTGTTCGGCGATCAGTATGGCGATCACTTCGCCATCATGCTTGATTGGTATGGCGGTGGATAAAATATGGTGGTCTGAACGCTGAGGGTCACGGTACCAGTGGCTCGTTCCGGTACCTTGTTGAGCTTTAGCAAACTCCGGGTGACCCGCATAATTGACACCGTTTTGGTCGCTGCTGTTGTCGTAATCGCTTGATGACAGCAACGCGCGGTATAGTTTGCTTAATAGCCAGTGGGCCTGTGACAAACGTTGTGATTCCGGGTTGCCGGCACTGGCGATTAGCCAGCCGTCGGGGGTGGTCAAACGAAGACGTAAACCGGGCTGACTAAAGGCTGCTATAGTCTGTTTAGATGCCGGTGATTGATAGACAAACCAGGGTATTTCTTCCGCCTCTAACCGTGGCCCATAGTGACTATTTCCCTGCACGGATTCATCAATAATTTCAAAACTTAGTCGCCCTTGCGCCAGTGACAGCGGCATTTTAATCTCTAGCTGGTAGCCCTTGTTCTGATCCGCCCAGGCGGCTTCAATGCGGGATTCGCGATAGGTCTTGCCAGTGCTTTTGAAATAGCGAGCAGTAAGCGTGCCGGGTGCTACGGCGGTAAAAATGTAGTTACGTCCGGAGCCGGTTGCCAGCACTAGACGATCCCCGTTGGATGCTAGCGACTGAATAGGGTTGTTATAAATGACCTGTTCATCGGGCACCGAAAAAAACAATGCCAGACTGTTGCCGGAGATGGCGCAGCGATAGCGCACCGAATTTTGGCCGTCTTCGGAACGGTAGTCTGTCCAGGGCACTTCCAGCCATTCTTCGTCATAACCATCGGGCCAAATTGGCGCCTCAAGGGGGTGACAATAAAAAGCGTTGTTGCCGGTTGTTTTTGATGCTGTACTGGGAACCTGACCGTGTGGATGCAGGTTCGCCGGGTTTTGCGCCAGCGCCTGAGCGATCACATTGCTGGTAGCCTCCAGGTTAGCTTCCTGACCAAGGCGCAGAGAATGGTCCATTTCCTTGAGATACTGACAGCCCGCCCAGGGTAGGCTAAGCAGTAGCAGGCTGACGCAAACCAGCTGTTTGTTGAGATTCACGTTTTTTCTCTATTCAGCATGCCAGCGATAGCCCATGCCATAGGCGGTTTTAATGGCATCAAAGTCGCTGTCGATAGACTGGAATTTTTTGCGGATGCGTTTGATGTGGGAGGTGATGGTGTTGTCGTCGAGAATCACATTGGCGGCATCCATCAATTGCTGGCGGCTTTTAACCTGGCCGGGATAACGTGCCAGATCACGAATAATCCAGAATTCGGTGACGGTAATATCGAGCGGCTGATTGCCCCAGTTCACTGTCATGCGCGCCTTGTTGAGGGACAGTTTGCCGCGCTCGATAATTTCTTCCTGTGCCTCAGGCTGGCTGAGCGCTTCGATACGCCGAAACAGTGCCACAATGCGCGCCATCACGTGGGGTAGGCTGATGTCCTTGGTGAGGTAATCGTCGGCGCCAAGCCGTAGGCCTGAAACCTTGTCGAACTCACTTTCGCGGGCGCTTAAAAAAACAATCGGTAGGGTTTTTGAGCGGCTGCGTAAATCCCGGCACAGATCAAAGCCGCCCTCTACCTCTTCTCCAAGACCAATATCAATGAGCGCCAGATCTGGAAGTACTTGATCAAAGGCCTGCATGGCCGATGGGCGATCAGAATAAATACTGACGTTGTAACCATGCTGCATAAAGGCATCGCGATAGTTTTCCGCAATGCTGGCTTCATCTTCTACAATCGCGATGTGCTTGGCCATCGTCAGGCGTTCCTGTTGTTATTTTGAGCCATTGTAGCCTAGACAGCACGCTAATGGCGGGGTTGCCACAATTCATCACAATTGCTCAGAATTTTGTCCATTTTGAACCCTTAAATGGCCTGTCTTGAGGGGTTTACTTGCTCCTGAGAATCAAAGGAGCTCACCCATGTTAATTTCCCGACGCAGCAATCGCCCTCTGTTTACCGAAAAGAATGATCCGTTTTCCAAGTCCTGCAGCAGGTGGCCACGTTATGTGGCGCTGATTGTTGTTGCGCTGCTGGGTAGCTTATTGTGGTTTTCTGCGCATGCCAGTGTGTCGGAAGAGGAAGGAATTAGCGGTGGACAAATGCTGCTTAAATCGATCGAAGGCGGTGAGTTAGCGCCTGCGCTGACGCAGCAAAGCAAGGTGCACATCAAGGTCAGCGGCATGGTGGCGCAGGTTGCGTTGACACAGAGTTTCCAGAACAACAGCCAACAGTGGGTTGAGGGCACCTACGTTTTCCCGCTTCCTGACAAAGCGGCTGTGAACCGCATGCGCATGAAAATTGGCGAGCGAGTCATTGAGGGTGAGATCAAGGAGAAGGAACAGGCCAAACAGATTTATCACGAAGCCAAGGCGGTGGGTAAAAAGGCCAGTTTGGTTAGCCAGCAGCGTCCCAACATGTTTACGTCAAAAGTAGCGAACATCGGCCCCGGTGAAGTTATCACCGTACAACTCGATTACATTGAAACCGTTGCCTACGATCAGGGCCAGTTCAGTTTACGTTTTCCGATGACCATTACGCCGCGTTATATTCCCGGTTCGCCATTGCAGGGGGCTGACTCAGCAAATGGAGGTCCCCTCGTTGCGGGTACATCGGGCTGGGCGCTGAATACAGATCAGGTGTCGGATGCCAATGAAATTACGCCCTTCATCAATCCTGAATTGCCGACGCCTCAGCAATTGATCAACCCTATTACGGTTACCGCTGAGCTTGACATGGGCATGCCACTGCAAGCCGTTGAAAGCGCCTATCACAACATTGTGCTGTCGCGAAAAGATAACCTTTATCAGCTGAGACTAGCCACTGGTAACGTTTCGATGACACAGGATTTTTCCCTCAATTGGCGTCCCCAGCCGGGCAGCGCACCACGTGCTGCGCTGTTCAGTGAGCAGGTTGAGGGTGAAAAATACGCGCTACTGATGATGGTGCCGCCGGTCAAAAGTAGCAGTACAGAAAATGAGCCATCGGTGTTGCCCAAGGAAGCCATTTATATCATCGACACCTCCGGCTCCATGGATGGAGTTTCCATTGAACAGGCCCGCCAAAGTCTGCTATTTGCGCTGGCACAGCTGAATCCGCAGGATCGCTTTAATGTTATTTCCTTCAATTCGACCACCCACACGCTGTTCAATAGCGCCGTTGCCGCCAACACACGAAATATTGATTACGCCCGCCGTTATGTGAGCGGACTGCAATCGGGTGGCGGCACGGAAATGCTGTCTGCGTTACAGGCTGCGCTGCGCGATGATGCTGAAGCGGGTTTTGTGCGTCAGGTGATGTTTATTACCGATGGCGCCGTGGGTAACGAAGAAGCACTTTTTAACACGATTCACCGCCAGCTTGGTAATAGTCGTTTGTTTACCGTTGGCATCGGCTCCGGGCCCAACTCGCATTTTATGCGTAAAGCCGCGCAGTTTGGTCGTGGCAGCTTTACCCATATCGGCAAGGTTTCTGAAGTGCAGGAAAAAATGACCAGTCTGTTTAGTAAACTGGATAACCCTGTTGTCAGCGATATTCAGGTGAACTGGCCGCAGGGCGTAAGCGTGGAGAGCTACCCTAAACGTCTGCCGGATTTATACAGTGGGGAGCCGTTGTTGGTGGCGGTGAAAATTGCCGACTTGCAGGGAGCGGTGACCTTGTCCGGTAAAACCGCAGACAGACAATGGCAGCAGGATATTCAGCTTAACGGCGTACAAAATCACTCTGGTGTAGCAACGCTTTGGGCTAGAGAAAAAATCGTCAGCCTGCTGGATGAAAAAACCACGGGGCGACCTGAACCTGAAGTGCGCCAAGCGGTACTCGACGTGGCCTTAACGCACCAGCTGGTAACACCCTACACCAGCTTTATCGCTGTGGAGAAAGTCATCAGTCGTCCTGCCGGAGAGGGGCTGGAAGGTAAAGCGGTGTTAAGCGCCCGCGCGAAGGGGCAGGGTGCGCAAAGCTATGCTTACCCACAAACCGCCACAGGTGCGCAGCTGAGTTTGTTATGGGGGGCGCTGCTGCTGTTGATCGCCGTCATTGCTAAAGTTTGGTCGCCTACCTCCATGAGAGGCGAGCAGGCGGCTGTGAAGGTTGGTGACAAATGATTTTTTTGACGTTGAAGTTGATGAGGAAAGCGGTGATAGCCCTGTGTTTGGTGGCCGGTGGTTTCTTGCTGGCCGATAGCGGCTGGATTTATGCTAAAGCCGAGCTGGCCCAGGAATTAATCGAAGATGCCTGGTCACAAACCTTGGAAACCGGTGCGGTGGTGAAACCCTGGCCCTGGGCCGATACTTGGCCCGTCGCTCGGCTGGAAGCTGCAAGTCATGATGTTGATTTGTATGTGTTGCAGGGCACCCACGGTAGCTCGCTCGCCTTCGGGCCGGGCTATCTTATCGGTAGTGCCACGCCGGGCGATGTGGGTTCAACCATTATTGCCGGACACCGCGATACCCATTTTCGATTTATGGAGGAACTGAAGCGAGGTGACCTTATCAAGCTGACGGATACGGCGGGCAAGCAACACCAGTATTTAGTTAACGCCCTGCATGTTGTGGACAGCAGCAAAGAGCAGCTGTTAACTGACACCGGCCAAAACGAGTTGGTTCTGGTGACTTGTTACCCCTTTGAAGCGATCAATCCCGGTGGGCCGCTACGGTACGTGGTGCATGCTGCTTCACATGGCGTTCGCAGGGTTATGTGAATGTGGACTTAGTTTGAACGTGGTTTAACCGGATCCTGCGCCAGCTCAATCAAGTGGCCGTCCGGGTCGCGCACATAGGCGGTGCGCTGTCCCCAGGGGCGGGTAGTGGGGGCAATCACTTCAGGTGCGCCATTGTCACGTAGTTCCTGATAGGCAGCGTCCACATCATCCACCTTAAAACCCAGCTCAAAACCGGGTGCATCATCTGCCGGCGCTTTGAGCTTCATGTTAAGCGTATCTGACATTGCTTCACGGGTATAAAGTGCCAGCCGGGTTGCGCCGGTTTCCAGTTGTGCGAAGGCTTCGGCGCGGTGCTTGAGCTCAATGCCAAGAACTTCGGTGTAAAAGGCCAAGGAGCGGTCCAGGTCTTCGACAATGAGTACGATGTAGTCGGGCAGTTTTAATTCCATCCACAGTAACCCTCTCAGCTTTTAGGCAGGTGCTGGTCAATGCCCGTTTTTATTTCATCCGATAACGGCTCAACTTTGGGTGGCCAGATTTCAACCAGCTCGCCGGTCGCATCAAACAGGTATTTATGGAAATTCCACTTGGGTTTTGCCGCGCCGCCCAGCTCTTCGATCATGGCCTGATAGAGTGGGTGAGCTTCATCGCCGAGCACTTTTTCCTTGCAGGTCAAAACAAAATCAACCCCATAGTTTTTGGTGCAGAAGGTTTGAATCTCTGACTCGTTGCCAGGCTCCTGTTCACCAAAATCATTGCTGGGTACGCCAATGATTACCAGCCCTTGATCGCGGTAGCTTTGCCATAATTCCTGTAAGGCGGAATACTGTGGCGTGAAACCACATTCTGATGCCGTGTTAACCAGCAGAATTGTTTTGCCAGAGAAGGACGATAGTGGCAGTGGTGTGCCGTCGATTGATGTAAATTTGAACTGATGAGCGTTCATTGTCTAAACCTCTTCTAACGCTATATCACCATCAATATGATGGTTAATCCCTAATGCGGGAATGGAGAGAGTCATATGCACATCCAGTGATTCAGATCCTTGCAAGGCGCCACTTTCGATAGCTTTGTATACCGCCTGTTCGATTTCTCGCTGAGATGTGATGCCCACTTTTTTAAGGAATTTTCTGACCTGCATGTTTAAGGTATCTTCGTTCATAACATTCTCCCGATAGAGTTACAAAACCAGCTACCCCTGAGTATCTGCCATATCAAAATTAGGCACAAACCTTAATTAAATCTTCCTTACAAAACAAAAGTGTCGCTGAGATGTCGTATCACATAGCGAAAAAATAACTTACCCTTTGGTAATGTCTATAGGAGAGCCCGTGTATGACGACTTCTCAATTAAAGCTTAATCCACTCAATCCGGAGGAGCAGCGCGTTATTCTGCACAAGGGCACTGAGCGTCCCTTTAGCGGTGAATATAACGATTTTTCGCAAACCGGTACCTTTGTCTGTAAACAATGTGAAACGCCGCTTTATCGCTCCAGTGACAAATTTTCCTCCGGCTGCGGTTGGCCCAGTTTTGACGATGAAATTGCCGGGACTATTGTTCGTAACGTTGATGCCGATGGCCGCCGTACAGAAATTATTTGTGCCAACTGTGGTGGTCATTTAGGTCACGTTTTTGACGGCGAGCGGCTGACCGAAAAAAATACTCGCCACTGTGTTAATTCGATCTCCATTAAATTTGTCGGCAAAGCCGAAGACTAAAGGTGTGAGTATCAACACCGTAGGCCGTTTATTAAGCCGACATCTTCAGGATCTTAAGCCTGGTCGTCTTGAGTGGATTGGCCTGCGCCCTGAGCGCAAGGTGGATATGTTGGTGGTGAATCAGGTCGAAGCTATTGCCGATAAGGGACTGGCCGGTGATCGTCACAGCAAAGGCAGTGCCGGTTCAGCGCGGCAGGTGACGCTGATAAACCAGGAACATATCGATGTCGTTGCTAAACTGCTGGGGCTGGAGTTCATCGATCCCGCCTTTCTACGCCGCAACCTGGTGGTGTCGGGTATAAATATGATGGCGCTTCGGCATCAGCGCTTTCGCATTGGCGAAGCCGAATTTGAAGCCGCCGCTCAATGTCACCCCTGTCTACGTATGGAGCAGGCGCTCGGCAAAGGTGCGGTTGCGGCGATGCTCGGCCATGGCGGTGTCTGCGCCAAAATTGTCAGAGGAGGGGTGATTAAAGTGGGAGACAAAGTGGTTAAGTTGGATGTTGAGTAACTGGGCGTATCAGCTTTTTTGCTCGAAGGGTGGGCGACTATCAAACATCAGCTTATCTAAAGTTTTTTGCGCATGCTTCGGCTTTGCTAAATCCTGCGGTTCCAGCATCTCACAATCATCATTGATCATCTGCTCAATTGTAACGGGATAATGTTTACAGTCTTCGGGACGGTCGTAATAAATATCGCAGGTGTAAAGTATTTGGCCTGATGCGACATTTTTCTTTCCTTGTAGCCACGGGCAGCGCTCAATTTGCTTACCCGTGACCGGGTCCATCCAAATTTCGCCATCGCGTACATACTGGTAAATATCAGGCCTGAAAATGTCCCACAGCTCGATTTCACTCTCCGATGCAGAAAGCCCACCGTCGCTGTATTTGATGCAGCATTTTCCACATTGGGTGCAGTTTTTCATTTGACTGATTTCTCTTGCGACGAGTGCTTTGAGCGAAAACTGACACTTATCATCTAATGTCATTGAATGTTAAGTTAGTGATCTTTTTTCATTTTATACGAAACACTTCGATAATTTGATGAAATTATTCGGGCTCTATAGAATTACCCTCCCAAAAAAAGCCCGCACAAGGCGGGCTAATAGGGAAGTAAGAGCAGTGGCCGTTAGGGCAGCCACTGCTCTCAAAAGGGGAGCGGCTATGACAGTGCCTATCCCTTGTAGTAACGGCTGTTGGAGGGCAACCGTTACTATTGCGGGCGTAACGGTTGGTAGAGGTCTACCGTTACGCTCAACAACTGCTGTTTAGTTATTCTGGTCCGTTGCTCTCATTTAAACTGGTCCCTTCTTTATCTATAGTGTCGTTAACGAATTTGGCCGCTAAATTTTTTAGCTCTGAATCAGTGGCGTTATAGGGGGTAAGGATAGAGTGTTTTATGAGCTCGATATCTAAAGCTGAACCGCAGCTGATTTCTGCTTCGAAAACTTCGCAGCCCTCTAAATACCCCCATACCCCATAATCGCCAGATTCTTGATCATATTGAATATACAGGCCATCTGAATAGGCGGTTTGCGGTAAGCTTTCATTAACGATAAATGTCTTATTGCCTTCTTTGTAGCGATGCGTGCCACTGCGTTTTTCACAGCCTTTTTTTGTTATCCACCATGAGTCCATATATTCCAGAAATACCTTGTCGGTGGCTTCAACAAACAGGGTGGCAATATCGATGGCATCCTCTGCGTCTTCAAGGCTTGGTTTTGAGAATTGGTTTTCCAGGAGGCATTCTAATTTATTAATTTTTTTACTGACTCTGGGAGCGAGGATCCCAATGTCTTCGAATCGTTGAAATTTTTCTTGAAGATCGCCTGTGTTTTGAAGCCCAAGAACGGTTAATAAGCTTGTTATCTGACAGTTAATGGCTCGTTTTGCATTTGATAGGGCGTTAACAAGCCCGCGAGTGTCTACAAGCAAAAGGTCTTTGTCTGCAAACCCCAAATACTCTTTTGGCGTCACAGGGGTCGAGTGCTCCAGTTGTACGAAACTTTTGGGATCTATGGTGACTTGATCCCATTTTTCCATCTGGTTTATGTACTCTTTCCATTTCATGATGCCGCTCTTTAATAGCCAGTTGCTCAAAAGAAAACCCTTACTTTTCGTCAAAGCTAGAGTTAGACAATTGATTGATATCAAGAGTTGTACTGCAAAAGTTACTGTAGTGCAAATATATTTACTAGCAGTAAACATATTGAGGGTATTTTAAGTATTTATTACCTTTTAAGGTGAAAAACCTTAACTATTCTTAAAAATAGGAGAGTAACGCCTATCAGGCGCAGTGTTCTTTATTGAGGTAAAACCAAAGCTGATATCAGTTATTATCCGCTCGACACAGGTCCATCCATTCTCCAATGCTCGCCCCTTGGTATTTCTTTTTGTGCAGCACAAAATAAAACTTACGGGAAAAGTCTCGACCTTTAACAGCGAGTGGCACGAGGCTGCCGCGATTAAAGGCATCCTCCAGCGTGACTTTCGATAAGCAGCCAACTCCCAGGTTGGCTTCTACGGCGCGTTTGATCGCTTCGGTATGCTGCAACTCATGGGCAACGGTTAGGGATGGCAATAGGCCGTGCATGGCGCGGTCAAATGCCTGACGGGTGCCGGATCCTTCTTCGCGTAATATCCAGGATGTTTGTTTGAGTTGTTTGTCGGTCAAGCTACTTGTTTTGGCGAGCGGGTGTTTGGGGGCGCAGAACACCACTAACTGGTCGTCACACCATTCGATGATGTCTAAATCCGGGTGTTGAATTTCTCCTTCGATCAGGCCGATATCCAGCTCAAAGTTGAGTACCTTGGCAGTGATTTCCGACGTGTTAGCGACGCTGAGTTTTACCTCGGCGCTGGGGGTTTGCTGCATCATTTTCGCCATGATGCGAACCGCCAGATAATTGCCGATGGTGAGAGTGGCGCCGACCTTCAATGAGCGGCTGGTGCTTTTGCCCTCCAGTAGAGATTGCACCTCCTGCGCCTGTTCCAGCAGCGCTTCGGCGGATGGCCTGAGCAGACGGCCGCGTTCATTGATTTGCAGGCGTTTGCCAATGCGGTCAAAGAGTTGCACCTCAAACTGCTGTTCCAATTCCTTGAGGGCGCTGCTGGCAGCGGATTGGGACATGGCGAGCTGTTCAGCGGCGCGAGTCATGTTTTGAGAATGACAAAGAACGGTGAAGACTTCTAATTGTCGTAGGCTGAATTTCATGTGTTTTTCTCGCTACTTTTAAGTTTTTTCACGTACGCTCGAAACAATATTTTTCTGGGTGTTTGTTATTGAACTGTAAATCGATTTTATCGATAAGAGTTATAAATATTACCTGTTTTTCAAATATAAGTCTCTCGACTATCATGCTTGCAAATCATCAACTTGAGATTAGCGACATGAGTAAATTGAATCACGAGACGGTCACCAGCGTTCACCATTGGAACGATAACCTGTTCAGCTTTAAAACGACTCGTAATCGCGGTTTACGTTTCAAAAATGGCCATTTCACCATGATTGGGCTGGAGATTGAGGACAAGCCACTGCTGCGCGCTTACAGTATTGCCAGCGCTAACCATGAGGACGAAATGGAGTTCTTCAGCATCAAAGTGCAGGACGGGCCGTTAACTAAACACCTGCAAAAGTTGCAGGTGGGGGATCAAGTTCTGGTGGGTAAAAAGCCGGTCGGCACCTTAATAGCCGATCACCTGTTGCCGGGCAAAAACCTTTATCTGCTAAGCACAGGAACGGGCCTGGCGCCGTTTATGAGTATTATCAAAGATCCTGAAATTTACGATAAATACGACAGCGTGATTTTGGTGCATGGTGTGCGGCACGTGTCTGATCTTGCCTACCAGGATTATATTGAAAACGAGTTGCCGGAGAATGAGTTCTTTGGTGACCAGGTGAAGGCAAAGTTGCGCTATTACCCCACAGTTACGCGTGAGCCATTTCGTAATAACGGTCGTCTCACAGATTTGATGGTCTGCGGTAAATTGTTCCGCGATTTAGGGTTGCCAAAACCGAATTTGGAGGATGATCGTTTTATGCTCTGTGGCAGTCCGACCATGTTGAATGATTTAACTGATCTGCTGGTTGAACGCGGTTACAAGGAGGCGAAACGGGGCAAGAAGGGGCACTATGTGATTGAACGGGCGTTTGTGGAGCGGTAATTTCCGGTTTTTTCAAGCGAAGGAGAAAGCCTTTGGGCGTTCTGAAGACCTCCTCCCTGCGGCCAATTTAATTGGCGCTATGTTGCTGCTAATGGAGTATATCAAACTGGCACAATTGCCTTTTATACTTTGTCGATCTGGCTAAGTTTTATAAAGGGTTGAATCAAATACAGGGATTTATCATGCAAACAATTGTTATTGTCGGCGGCGGTGCAGGCGGACTTGAGTTGGCGACGCAGCTTGGCCATAAGTTTGGCAAAAAGAAGTTGGCGAGTATTATCCTGGTGGATCGTAATCGCACACATATTTGGAAGCCACTATTGCATGAGGTGGCGACGGGATCACTGGATATAAATACCGATGGTGTCGTATATCGTGCCCACTCCAGTGCCCATTATTATCAGTTTCAGCTTGGTACGATGATTGGTTTGGATCAGCAATCAAAGTGTGTCCAGCTACAGGCACTGTTTGATGAAGAGGGGCAGGAGGTGCTGCCTGAGCGGCAACTGACTTACGATACGTTGGTGATGGCAGTGGGAAGTGTTAGTAATGATTTCGGCACGCCAGGCATTGCTGAACATAGCTATTTTCTCGACTCACACGAACAGGCGAGTCGTTTTCACCGTGCGCTGTTGAATCAGTTTATGCGTACTAACCAACAATCCTCCGATGGTGACTTGAAACTCGCCATTGTGGGTGGCGGCGCCACGGGTGTGGAGTTGGCGGCTGAGTTATATCACGTGGCTGACTTGCTGAAAATTTACGGCATGCCGGATATGTCCGCGAAACGTTTAAAGATTGATCTGATTGAAGCTGGGCCGCGCATTCTGCCTGCATTGCCGGAGCGAATAGCCGGTGCAGCAAGAGTGGAATTGGCAAAACTGGGGGTGTCGGTGAAAGAGCGTGTGCGAGTCACCAGCGCCAATGAAAAGGGGTTTTTTGCCAGTAGCGGTGCCGCTGATGACGACAGTGATGAGCAGTTAATAACGGCAGATTTAATGGTTTGGGCGGCGGGTGTTAAGGCACCAGACTTTATTAGTCAGCTAGATTTTTTTGAGACCAATCGTAGTGGACAGATAATTGTTAAACAGACTTTGCAGAGCACGGTAGATAACCAGGTTTATGTCATTGGTGATTGTTGTGCCTGCGAACAGCCTGATGGTTCCTGGGTGCCGCCGCGAGCGCAATCTGCACATCAGATGGCGAGTTTGGTGTATGACAATATTGTGCTTTCGGCTCAGGATAAACCGCTACGGAATTATGTTTATAAAGACCATGGTTCGTTGGTGAATCTGAGTAAATACAGTACGGTGGGTAGTTTGATGGGTAACCTGACACAGGGCTCTATGTTTGTGGAGGGGCGCCTCGCTCGGCTGGTGTATATTTCGTTGTATCGTATGCATCAAGTTGCGATTCACGGATGGTTCAAAGCGGCCGCGGTCATGCTTGCTCAGAAAATCGGCAGTGCCGTGAAACCGAAGATGAAGCTGCATTAAATTATTCGTTTTTTGGATGTAATCCAGTAGATATTTGCCTGTGAAAATTCGATCAGTGGGAAGGCCATTCTGCCCTTTATCAGTTGCTAAATAAGTGCTGAGTTTTGTTAGCGATATAAACCAAAGATAGCATGACCGGCACTTCTACCAAGACACCAACAACAGTTGCCAAAGCCGCGCCTGAGTGCAGCCCAAAAAGTGAAATGGCGACTGCTACAGCTAACTCAAAAAAGTTTGAGGTGCCGATCAAGCACGCCGGTGCTGCAATGTTATAAGGCAATTTCAGCGCTCGTGCGGCGATAAAGGCTATTGCGAAGATACCGTAGGTTTGTAATAGCAGAGGAATTGCAATTAGGCCTATAGTTTGGGGGTGCTGAATAATCATCTGTGCCTGGAAGCCAAATAACAGCACTACGGTTGATAACAATCCTAATATCGACCAGGGTTTAATATGCTGAAGAAAGTTTTGTAGCCTTTCTTTGCCACCATTTTTTTCCAGCTGACGACGGGTGAAAATACCTGCCGACAGCGGTAGAACCACATACAAAATAACTGAAAGTAGTAGTGTTTCCCAGGGCACTTGAATATCGCTGACGCCCAATAAAAATGCGGCAATGGGAGCAAAAGCAAACACCATGATAATGTCGTTAATTGATACCTGCACCAGAGTGTAGTTAGGGTCGCCCTTGGTGAGTTGGCTCCAGACAAATACCATTGCCGTACAAGGCGCAACACCAAGCAAGATCATGCCTGCGATATATTCATTGGCTGATTGTGGGTCGACCCAGTCAATAAACAGCACTCTAAAGAACAGCCAGCCAAGGGCCGCCATGGTGAAAGGTTTGATCAGCCAATTAACAACCAAGGTCAGCAGCAAGCCCTTTGGGGATTTGCCGACATTTTTTACGGCTGAGAAATCAATTTGTACCATCATCGGGTAAATCATTACCCAGATGAGCAGCGCGACCACCAGGTTTACGTGGGCGATTTCAATCGCAGCAATCAGGACAAAGAAGTCCGGCAACCAATTGCCAAAAATTACGCCTGCCGCAATACAAAGGGCAACCCATAAAGAAAGGTAGCGTTCAAATATTCCCATTAGTTTTTTTCCTGATGATGCGAAAAAGTGTTCAGTTAATCGCTGCGAATAATGCTGCTCCAATATTTTAATTATCGCCCATTTTTCCGCTAAGCATCATGATTAAGCGCAGGAACAGAAGGGGTAGTTATTATGAGGTGTTTCAGGCCTTAGTCGCGGGGAAAGATCCGCGGCAGTTGCTTTTTCTATTTGGACTGAACGAGTCATTTAGTGCGTTTTTACGCTATTATGCACTCCGTTATTTAATACCCTGGAGCCCGACATGCTAAAAGCCCTTTTTCTCGATATGGATGAAACCCTGTGCGACACCCCGGGTGCTAATGAGCAGGCGAAGCGTTTGATGGCGCAGGCACTAGAAGAAAAATACGGTGTTGGCTTTGATGGTCAGAATTTTGCTGAAGCTTATGTGACGGGTATTTACCGTGAATGGACGGATGGTCAGCACGCACGGTATATGCCGATTATTGAGCAACAGAGTGAAGAGGCATTTCGTGTGCAACTTATTCGTGACCTGTTAGCTGAGCGGGGTATTGATGAGCCATGCGATGAAACAGCACAGGCACTTCAAGACAAATTTGATCAGGATCGCATCGACGCCTTTGATTTTTATCCGGGTATTAAGGAATGGCTGGCTGAAGCACGTAAAACCTTCACGTTGGTGGTAATCACCAACGGGCCGGAATTTTCACAGATTCCGAAAGTGGAGCGAGTGAATATGGCGCTCCATGTTGATCACCTGATTATCGGTGGGCAAGAGCCGGAGGAAAAACCTTTCCCCTCAATTTTCAAAAAAGCGCTTAAACTCGCCAACTGCGAAGCCCATGAAGTTATTCATGTGGGCGATAGTTTGGCTTCGGATATTGCTGGCGCCCACAATAGTGGCATCACTTCAGTATGGATTCAGCACCAGCGCCCGCTGGATGCCGAGCTGGGTATTAATCCTCACCATATGATTATGCACCCGAGTGAAATTCCTGCGCTGGTTGAGAAGTTGCATCAGGGTTAGATAGAGCCGTCCATTATTGCGCAGAGGCAACTAATCGGTTGCCTACTATCTTGACGCTGTCACCATGGTTCCATGTGCGCTTGGGCGAGCGCACAACTTTCTCGCTGCCATCTTTTAATTCAACGCGGTAAGCTCTGCCGCTCTGATCAGTGCTCTCTTGTACTTCGCCGCCTAGCCAGGCACCAGCGACACCCACAGCGAAAGCGCCGAGAGGTCCACCGGCAGCGCCCCCGATTAAAATACCGACCCAACTGCCGACACCTTTGCCCACGGTTGTGTCTGTTTCTTCATCGACCACAACATCGGCATTCGCCAGAACAGGGAAAGTAAGCGCTGCTGTTAATAGACAAGTTGTCAGTGTTTTCATGTCGTTATCCTCAATAGAAATGAATATTTTTACGTCAGCGAAAGTCTGGAGTAGGCCTAACAATTCGGGTCATAGTTCTGCAAACTGGCATTTACAGGATGCATGCCACCAGGTTTTTGTTCCCGGCTTTAACTCGATGAAAAGTCACGCCATCGGACGGCCCTGCAATTCGCTTCTCCCACAGGGCAAAGGCTTGTTATTTGTTAAACTTGCGTAGCAGCTCACTGAAAAAGGAACGAAATAGGGCGACATCAATTTGCACCAATCCAGTGAATTCATCTGCCACGCAACGAGTTTTCCCCCGTAATTAAGTAATGCCAGAATGCTGCCGACTAACAAAGCGATGCGGCAGGATCTGAGACGATTTTTTCGGGATGGGCGCATGCTTTAGTCCGCCAAGGATTTCGACGGGCCAAACACTTCATAAAAGATATTACTGTCCGCTACTTTGAGTGTTTTTAGCTGCAAATAAACGGCTTTCATCATGGCTAAAGGCCCACATAGATAAAATTCAGCCTTATCAATGGGCAGCTCAGCTTCAATCGCTGTTAAGTCGGTCTGGCCTTCGTATTGAAAGTTTTGCGCGACTCGGTCCTGTTCAGATGCTTTTGCGTAAAAAATATGGGGTGTTACTTTTCCTTCAGAACTCAACTGCTCTAGTCGTTTGGAAAAGCTATGCAGATTTCCGTCTTGAGCGCCGTGAACGAAATGCACCTCCCGGCTTGAATCCTGTGAAACAAGAGTCTCCAGCATAGACTGCATGGGGGTGATACCAACGCCACCGCTGATGAGAACGGCAGGTCTCTTAGAGTCCTGCAGGTAAAATTCCCCAAAGGGGTTGCTGATGTTTAACGTGTCGCCCACTTGAATCTGGTCGTGTAGATAGTTTGATACGGAACCTTCCAGGTTATTACGCGCTTCACGCTTAACGGAAATTCGGTATCGATTCTGTTTGTTGCTATCCGACAGACTGTATTGACGTATTTGTTGTTGCTCACTGCCTTCTGGTGTCAGATGGATTGCAATGTATTGACCTGGCTGAAAGTCAGCGATGGCTTTGTCATCTTGCGGCGCTAAATAGAAAGAGGTTACCAGCTCGCTTTCACGTTCCTTGCCAATAATCTTGAAGGGGCGAGTTTGCTGCCAGCCACCTTGTTTCTCGGCCTGCTGCTGGTAGAGTTGGGCTTCTCTTTCAATGAATACATTCGCCAGTACGCCATAGCCTTTTCCCCAGGCATCAATGACTTCTGTGGGTGGGTTTAACACTTCACCGATGGCTTGAAGAAGAGCGGCTCCCACTAATGGGTAATGTTCAGCCTTGATGCCCAAGCTGGCGTGTTTTTGCGCAATGCGTTCAACTTCGCCCAGAATGGCTTCCAAGTTATCAACATGAGCGGCAAAGGCGTACACAGCACGAGCTAGAGCTTTCTGCTGGTCACCACCTTTTTGGTTGTTCATGTTAAAGATATTGCTGAGCTCGGGGTTTTGCTCAAAAAGAAGCTCGTAAAAACGCCCAGTAATATCCTCTCCGTGAGTCGCCAGTACGGGGGCTGTATTTTTTATCAGTTCTATTTCGCAGTTTGAAAGCATTAGGGGTTCCTAAATAGGTATTTAATGTGCATGTTTTGATTAAGATGCATGTTAGATGCATGTTTATAAAGATGCAAATAAAATGCATAATTAAAATTCGATAATGTTTTTGATGAGAAATTTATGCAGCTAACTCGCCATACGGATTATGCGTTTCGAGTGCTTATCTACCTTTCTTCTACGGACAAAGAAGGGCTCTGCACGGTTGGAGAAATTGCCGAAGCACTAGAGGTTTCTCTTAACCACCTTACCAAGGTGGTCCAGCAATTGGGCAAAGCAGGCTTTATTGTAACCCTGAGAGGGAAGTATGGCGGTATCCGTCTTGCGCGTAGCGAACAGGAAATTTCACTGGGGTCTGTTGTGCGGGCAATGGAAGCGACGCTGGACCCAGTTAATTGCAGTCAGCCCCTGTGTCGCCTTAAGCTTAGTTGTCGGTTAAAGCCGATATTGAATAGAGCAATGGAATCTTTCATCGATACGCTGGATGAATATACACTGGAAGATATTAGCCAAAAAGAATTTAATAATATTTTGGCTTTTCAACTCGATTGAAACCACAGGAGCTTGCTTAGCGTGGTTTCAACACCAAATAAACGCCTAATACGGTGATGGCGATGGCACTTACTTGTACGAGCGTCAGGCCTTCGCCAAATAATACCCAAGCCTCAACAGCTGTCACCGGTGGCACCAGATAAAAATAGCTGGCAACTTTGGCTGATTCGCCTTCACGAATCATCAGCATCAGTAGCAAAATAGCACTCACTGACAGGCCGAATACCAGCCAGCCTAGCGCTAGAATTAGTTGAATATTCCACTCAATAATGCGCTCTTCAAATACAAAGGCCAGAATGCCCATGGCAATTGCCGTGGCGAAATATTGATAAATTGAACCGCTGAGTAGATCAACGCCTTGTCCAAAACGCTTTTGATACAGCGTGCCGATGGAAATGCTAGCTAGTGCCAGCAGCACGGCGACAACCGCTTCAAAACGTAATTCAAAATTACCGGTATGCTGCCCGTTCGCCAGAATCAGCACTACGCCAATTAATCCCAGTGACAGCCCCAACCACTGTACAGTGCGTAATTTTTCGCCTAGCCATCGCCAGCCCAGCAGTGCGGTTAATAGCGGCTGCAAACCCACGATAATGGCGGTGATGCCAGCGGGCATCTGCCATTTAAGGGCAGCAAAAACGCCACCCAAATAACAGGCGTGCACTAATAATCCCGCCACCATTTGGTGTTTGCCCTGCTTAAAGTTGGGCCATTGCGGTTTGAAGACTACACACAGGGCTGCGAACACCGCCAGGGTCAACAACATGCGAATAAACAGCAGGTAAAAGGGTTCGATGTAGGGCAGGGCGTACTTGGCGCCGATAAAGCCGGTACTCCAAAGCAGTACGAAGACAAATGGAGCAAAACGAATGAAGAAGTGGTGGGAGTGGGACATTATTTGGGCTACTTATTTTTAATGTTCGATAATAAATAGCCTTGTTCTTAATATCGACAAAAAAGGGACATTTTACGAAGGTTATGTGAAGGAGTAGCCTTAATGACTCCACCTCTATGCGGGAAGGAATAACAATGACTATAAAAGTTGCGATTGCACAGATACCGCCAGTGCTTCTCGATCTGGAAGCCTCCATTGATCGAGCGATTGAAACATTTTGTGAGGTTGCTGAGAACGGCGCTCAGTTGGTTGTCTTTCCTGAAGCCTATCTGCCCGGTTACCCCACCTGGATTTGGCGGCTGCGCCCGGGCGGAGACATGGGGCTTGGTAATACCATCCATTCCCGGTTGCTAAAAAACGCTGTCAATATTTCGGATGGCGGGCTAGACCGACTTTGTGAGGCGGCGGAAAAACATAAGCTTGTGGTCGTGATGGGCCTCAACGAGGTCGATTCAGAGTTTAGCGGTAGCACCCTGTTCAATACGGTGGTTGTTATCGGTTCAAACGGCGAAATTCTAAATCGGCACCGTAAATTAATGCCGACAAATCCTGAGCGCATGGTATGGGGTGTCGGTGATGCCAGTGGTCTCAGGGTGGTTGATACGCCGGTTGGCAGAATAGGAACGCTACTTTGCTGGGAAAGCTATATGCCGCTTGCACGCTATGCGCTCTATGCTCAGGATATTGATATTTACATCGCACCGACGTGGGATAGTGGTGAGATGTGGCGCGCTACCATGAATCATATTGCCAGAGAGGGTGGCTGCTGGGTGTTAAGTTTAGCGACGGCGATACAGGGGGCCGATATACCAAAAGACTTCCCTGAGCGGGACACGCTGTTTAATGATGATGAATGGATTAATCCGGGTGATGCAATGGTTGTGAAGCCCTTTGGTGGCATCGTGGCTGGGCCGCTTCACAATGAAAAGGGTATTTTATATGCTGAAATCGACGTCGAAGAGGCACGCAATTCTCGCAAGGTCCTGGACGTTGCGGGCCATTACAGTCGACCCGATATTTTTACTCTTGAAATAGACCGACGTGTAACACCTCCGGTTAATTTCACAGATGACAAGGGTGATTAGGTGCGCCCCCTTAGCAATAGGGATTTATCAATGGCTCTGAACTTGGTGGCTTCTTTAATCAATAAATTGGAGGTGAGTTGAGGTACGCCATACACCTCTGCACCAGTATTAAAGCGTTGTTTAATACGTTGTAATAAAATATCAAAGTCGCCATCCCCCGATGCCAAAATAACGGTATCGCAGTGCTCAGCTGCTTCAAACACATCCAGTGCGATGCCGACATCCCAGTCGGCCTTGGCGGTGCCGTCGTGGCGATTGAGCATGGGTTTGAGTTTTACGGTAAAACCAATAGCACGTAGGATGTTTTGGAATTGCGCCTGTTTTTCATCGCCACGGTCGGTGGCGTAGGCTGTCGCACTCACCACTTCTCGCCCATTGGTTATTTCTGTCCAGAATTTGTTGTAATCAAAGCTGGCCTGGTAGGCTTGGCGGCATGTGTAATAGATATTTTGCACATCAACAAAAATGCTAATTTTCTGTGCTGAAGAATTGGTCATTTTGCTGTGAGTTCTCTGCTGGGTTTTGGCTGGGCTATTTGCAACTGGCCAGAAATTTATGCACAGATGCTTTGGGTGTTTTGGATAATCTCAGCATTTGCGGGAAAGAGAGGGTAGGTAGTTGGTGCTGGTCGTTAATATCTTCCAGCATCATCAGCCACAGTTTGCTGGTCACCTGAGAGTCTGCCAAGGCTCGGTGAAACACGCCATCGTTGGGAATATTCTTGAATTTAACCAAGGTGCCAAGCTTGTGATTAGGCGCATGTTGGTACAAGCGTCGTGCCAGCAACAGGGTGCAGGCAAACGAGCCACTGTATTGCCGGTTGATGAGGCTTAGCTCGGCATCCAGAAAGCTGCGATCAAAGGAGGCGTTGTGAGCCACCAGATTATGATCACCGATAAAATTGGCGAACTGATGCATGACTTCGTCGCAGGGTGGGGCCTTTTGCAGCATTTTATTGGTGATGCCGGTGAAGTTTTCAATAAAGCCATTAATACGAAAACCGGGGTTCATTAGCTGCTGGAAATGTCCCGTTACTTCGCCCTGCTCAATACGCACGGCGCCGATCTCAATAGCGCGGTCGCCTTGTCTGGGAGATAAGCCGGTGGTTTCGAAATCGAGCACAACAACCGTGTCAGCGGAGTTGTCGTGCATGCGTTTTTCGTGTGTGTTTTTAGCCATGATTAAGAAGAAAACCGTGTGAATACTTGCTGTAGACAGTCCGCGTGAAAAGCCTCGGCCTGCTCGCCTTCATCAGCTCCGCTATAAACTCCCTGCTCACGTAATAACATAAAATAACCGGCGCGGGGAATGGCAGGTATTGCCTGGCTAACGGCAAGGCTGGCGACGGAAGCATTAATGCCCGCGGTGTGATCCTCGCGAATAATATTTTCCAGCAGATCAGTTAGTTGACGAATAACTTGCGGCGAAGGTATTTCAGCAAGCTCGGCCAGTTGACGATAGCTGATGGTTTCGCCTTTTTTAGCCTGGCTTTCAAGGTGGTCGCGAAGGCGTTGCTGTAACTCTGTGCTCATAATTATTGGTCGTTGCTTTGCTGAAGCAGGCAGCATAAACGCCCTTACTCATGAATGCTACTGTCGCTGATTAACGCGGCTAAGGGTTTTGGTTTTGTGAACACGAATTCATGATAAGAGGTGGTGATATTGCGGAGAACACCTTACTCTTTGCGGAGCTTTTCAACGATCTCAAAACAAGGACCTGCCTGTTTAAATGCTACTTAGTAAATCTCAATACCTACGTGGTTTGCAATGTCATAAATCTCTTTGGCTATATAAGAACCGACCTGAGTTAAGAAGTGTTGCAGGCGGGCAGGATAACGCTCTGTTTAACACCGGTCATACGGTAGGCGATTGTGCTAAACAGCTGTTTCCTGGTGGTGTGGAAATTGAATTCGCGCCTGGCGATTTTGATGGAATGATCAGCACAACGGCTGAACATATTGAGCAGGGTGCTGAGACAATCTACGAAGCGGCCTTTAAGGAAAAGGGCGTGTTTGTCATGGCGGATATTCTTCATAAAACCGCCACCGGTTGGGATATCTATGAGGTGAAGGCTTCGACCTCTGTAAAGCCAATTTATTTGAACGATGCCGCGGTTCAATATTATGCGCTGGCCAATGTTTTGAACATTAATCGGGTGTTTATTGTTCATATCAATAACAAATATGAACGGCAGGGTGAGCTGGATATTGAGCAGCTGCTGGCCATTGAAGACATTACTGATGAGGTGTTAGCCAAGCAGGCGGAAATAACTCAAAACCTCGCGGATATGGCGTTGGTGCTGCAATCCGATGAGCCGGTGGTTGATATCGGTCCGCAATGTTCAGATCCCTACGATTGTGACTATAAAGGGCTGTGCTGGCAGCATATCCCATCACCTTCTATTTTTAATCTCTATCGCATGAGCGGTAAGGACAAGTTTGCCCTCTATCAGAACGGCGTATTAGATTACGCAGCCATTCCCTCCGACTATAAATTGAACGTCACTCAGCAATTGCAGGTTGATTGTGCTGTCAGTGGTGAGGCGATTATCAACAGCTCGGTTATTCAGGGCTTTCAAAAAACAGTTAACTATCCGATTAGTTTTTTTGATTTTGAAAGTTTTCAAAATGCCATTCCGCGTTTTGAAAATCAGCGCGCCTATAGTCAGATTCCCTTCCAGTATTCATTGCATGTCATGGAAGAGGAGGGTGGGTTGATTCATAGGGAGTATTTGGCTGATGAGCAGAGCGATCCGCGTCGCGAACTCGCCGAACGTATGTTGCACGACTTGCCCGTCAGCGGTTCCATTATGGCTTTTAACCAATCCTTTGAAATTTCACGTATCAAAGAACTGGCAGCTCTCTTTCCTGATCTGTGCGAAGCACTGTTGGCGCTGGTGCCGCGGTTTGTAGATTTGATCGTGCCGTTTCGAAAGCTGGGTTATTATCACCCGGATTTTAACGGCAGTTTTTCAATCAAATCGGTGCTGCCAGCGCTGTTCCCTAATGATCCTGAGCTGGATTACAAGCAGCTTGGTATTCAGGATGGCGGCATGGCGATGGATACCTTCGCTAACCTGCATTTGTTAAAGGATCAAAGCCAGCGTGAAGCTATTCGTCGTGACCTGTTAGCTTACTGCCGCCTGGATACGTTGGCGATGGTGAGAATCTGGCAGAAGCTGGAGATTTTGTGTCACTAAAAGCGGTCTTTGGCGATTTCTGCTTTTACTGTGGAAGGTGTCTTTCTGGGTTCTTTTCTCATATCTAAACCCTCTGGGTTTGAACTTATAATTATCTCTGATATTGCACCCGTTTAAGTCTTATCTTAATTGTTTAGTATTACCTCGCAGTTGTCATTTTGACTATTGAGTTGTCTGTAAGATAACTTTTTAGTTGTTGTTATATAGATAACAATTTTCTTAAGTTGTTTTAAATCAATTGGTTAAAAGTTGGCATGAAGTTTGTATTGGTGAAGGTAACTGTATACGTAGAGCCGGTTAATCAATCCAAGGTTAATTGCTCTGCTGTTTGAAATATTTAGAAGGGTGGTTTAAATGGAACACCAATACATCAATGTAGAAGAAGCAAATAACCGAATCCCTTTGTTTGAGTCTGGGCTTCTAGAGAAATTATGTGAGGAAGAAAAAGTTGAGCTGATTGAAATGGCTTTTAAGCAGCCTGGTAAAAAGGCTGAGGGTGGTATTGTGATGGGTAAGTCAGGGCTTTCAAAGTTGCAGCAAGCTTCGATATTCGAGGGGCTCTCGGAGGATGTTTTACAAAACCTGCTTTCTTATTCGGTGATACGCTCAGTTGAGGCGGAAGAAAAAATTGTTAAGCATGGTGATAAAGTGGAATTTCTTTACTTTATTATTGAAGGCACCGTTAAAGTTTTTCGTTCCTCGCCGGAAGGCAAAGAAGCGCCCATCAGTATGTTAAAAGCTGGCGATACATTTATGGAGTCGGCTATTTTCATGGACGGCGTATCTCCAGTCAGTGCTGAGACCCTAAAGCGTAGCAAGCTACTGCTAATTCCGGTTGATATTATCAAGCAGCAGGTCTCAAAAGGCGGGCCGTTGTGCATTAATGTTCTGCGCATTATTACCCAACGTTATAAAAATGCCATGCAACAAATTGAGAGCATCGTTACAAAAGTTCCGTTTGACCGCTTGGGCTATTACTTTTTAAGGCTGAGAATGGAGCAAGACCCCGATACACTGAATATTGATTTGCACTGTCAGAAATCAATGATTGCCAACTATCTTGGAATGAAGCCTGAAACCTTCTCCCGGACGCTAAAAAAACTGAAGGAAATAGGCATAGGTGTGTCCTATAAATACATTACTTTAAGTGAAGGTGACGTGCTTTGCCGTTTCTGTGACAAGGACATTATCTCCAGTTGTCCAAGATATGGAACCTTGAAATGTAGTCAAACCAGTGTTTCTATTCGGGGATAAAAAGGGCTGTTCATCAATAACTGAGTGGAATAGGTAGAGATGACCTAGGTTGCTGTATATTGCAGGAGAAGCGCATCTATAGACTTAAATTACTATTCAATAACGTCGAGATTTTGTCGGCGGTGACGGGCTTACTAAACAGGTAGCCCTGTGCGGCTTCACAATTAAGGCTTCTGAGGATATCAAGTTGTTCTGTTGATTCAACACCTTCAGCGATGATCCCATATCCCAGCTTGTGTCCCATTTCTACCATAGAGCTAATCAAGGTCAGGGCTTTCTTATCGACCAGCATGTCATCAACAAAGTATTTGTCGATTTTCAGGCAATCAACCTTGAGATGTTTTAGCGACGCGAACGATGAATAACCTGTTCCGAAATCATCGATGGCCATTTGAATGCCCAGATCTTTCAAATCCTGAAAAATTGAGAGATTCCGAGGGTCTGTCTGCACAACACTCTCGGTCACTTCTAACTCCAGTTCCGCAGCAACCATCCCCGTCTCATCGATAACACGTTTAATCTGCGACACAATCTCTTTATCGAGGAAGTGAATCGGAGAAATATTGATGGCCATACGTAACGTAGGAAAACCCTCTTTTTTCCAGGCAACTGCCTGACGGCAGGCAGTGCCCAACACCCATTCGGTGAGTGGTTTAATCATGCCAATTCGTTCGGCTGTGGCGATAAAATCAACGGGTGGAACTTGGCCGAGTAGTGGGTGGCGCCAGCGTGATAATGCCTCGACACCAATGATTTCACCGGTACTTACACTAATCTGGGGTTGATAGACGAGCGACAGCTGCTGCTTATTAATCGCGTCTCTAAGGTATTGTTCGACCTGGAAACGATACTCCGCTTTTTGGGTCTGCTCCGGTTTATAGAAGGCATACTGATTTTTGCCATTCTCCTTAGCCGCGTAAAGCGAGGTATCTGCCGCTTTTATTAAGGTGGATAGATCTTCGCCATCATCAGGGTAGTGTGCGATGCCAATACTGCAAGCTGGTGTCAGCTTTCTGCTAGCAAGATCGAGAGGGTGAGACATGGCATCAAGACAACGCTGCGCAACGTTGGCCGCATAATCATCATCTACCTCTTCAGCGAGAATACAGAACTCATCGCCACTGAGGCGTGCAACAAAATCAATTTCACGGCAGGTGTTTTCCAAGCGTTTTGCTATGGTCCTGAGCAGTTGGTCACCAGCATCATGGCCAAGACTGTCGTTAACACTCTTGAAGTCATCCAGGTCGATATAGAGCAGGGCAAAACGACGCTTATGCCGTACAGTTGTTTTTATTAATGCTTCAAGCTTTTGATAAAAGTGAGCGCGGCTGGCAAGCCCTGTTAGTTCATCGGTATAGGCTAACTCTCGTATGCGCTTTTGAGCTTGATCCCGCTCCATGACAATTCCGGCAAGTCTGGCCGCTGAGGTGAGATTTTTTGATTCTTCTTCACCCGGCAGCGCCGGATGGTTGTAATACATGCCAAAGGCACCTAAAACTTTCCCCGAGGAGTTTTTAATGGGTTCAGACCAGCAACAACGCATGCCATGCGGCAGTGCTATATGTTTGATTTTTACCCACTTCGGGTCTGTGTCTATGTTCTCAACAAGGACTCGTTTGCCGGTATAAGTGGATGTGCCGCATGAGCCAACATCGGGACCGTATTCCAGGCCGTGAACCGCTTCGCAATATTCCTTCGGCAAGCTTGGCGCGCCGCCGTGCAAAAGCTTATTACCATGTAATTCGAGCATTGAGCATCGCAGGCCAGGATGAAGGCCTTCATACATTAAGGCGATTGCGTCATAGATGTTTGATGCCGGACACCCTTTGGCAATCATCTCTAGAATTTCGGCGTGTCTCTCATCAAATGCTTCTGCTTTTTTACGCTCAGTTATATCGACGTGCGTGCCAACTAGACGAATCGGTTTCTTTTCTGTTTCGTGAATGACCGTGAAAACCACGGGATAATACAAAAATTTGATGCCCATCTTTATGGTGCATTCGCATTTCAACTTCAAATGAGTCCGCTCGGCCAGCTAAATAATCTTGAACCTTTTCTAACACCCAATTTTTATCTTCGGGATGAACCAAGGAGGCCCAAGTGTTTAATGTGCAATCAAGCTCATCTTCACAATAACCCAACATGCTTTTCCAACGAGGCGAGTAATAAACCTCATCTGTTTCAAGGTTCCAATCCCAAAGTCCATCGTTAACACCGCGCATGGCCAGAGAAAACCGCTCTTCACTTTTGAAAAGTTCAGTTGTACGTTTTTCTGTTGTGAGCTTGATTTCAGCTAGCTCTTTGCGTAATTGCTGAACCTCTTTAAGTAATAGAGCTTCTGATTTGTTTGAATCTTTCATCGTGTTATCCATAACATGTTTGTTTTGAGCGCTGCGGTTGGCTTAAGGAATTTCAAGATGGGCCGGGATATGGGGGCTCAATTATGACTTTAGACGCTGCATGGTATAAATCAACATAAAGGAAGTGAGATTTGCCGGTCGGGCGTTGCTAATATTTAGAGGGGTGAATGACATTTTCTGAACCGGTAAAAATTCATTCAGCGGTTAAAACTACGGTAGCTAATTGTTGAAGGGCCGCTTTTCTAGTGTCCGTGATAGGGTGAGTAAAGCTTAATCGCAGGTAGTTACGGTATTGACCGGTTGCGGAAAACAGTGAGCCAGGCGTTAAGATGATGCCCTTTTCCTGGGCTCGGGGATAGGCGGCCTGCATATCCAGCGAAGAATCCATTTCCAACCATAGGGCTAATCCACCTTCAGGAACGCTAAACAGAGTGGAGTCTGGCCAGTAGCCTCGAATGACATTAACTAATTGGTCGCGTTGTTGTTTGAGTGTTTGGCGGTAGTGACTTAAATGACGGCGATAACAGCCTTCGGCCATAAAGCTTGCCAGGCCCTGTTGCAGTGATTGACAGCTGGCGAGGTGCGTTACTAATTTGAGTTGGGTAATTTTTTCATGCCAGCGCCCCCCGGAAATCCAGCCAATTCGCAAATCACGCGACAGTGCCTTTGAAAATGAACTGCACAGGATGACGCGCTCCTGATTGTCTAGCGCTTTGAGAGGGGTGGGGCGAGTCTCGAAGAAGAGATCGCCGTAGATATCATCCTCAATCACAGCAATGTCATAGTGGTTGGCTAAGGCCATTAGACGTGTCTTATTTTGATCGGGCATCGTTGCGCCAGTCGGTGTGGCAAAAGCCGGTGTCAAGACACAGGCTTTTACCTGCCAGGTTTTGAGGGCTGATTCGAAGGCGTTTATGTCGAGGCCTGTCTCGGAGGATGCCGGGATTTCAATGACATTTAACTGAAGCTGTTCCAGTAGTTGTAACACGCCGTAGAACGCAGGCGATTCGACAATGACGTTATCGCCCGGGTTACAGGTCGTCATCAGAGCGAGGAATAGCGCATTCTGGCAACCAGAGGTAACACAGAGCTGGTCTGGATTGATGCTCAAGCTGAACTGCCGATAGCGTTCAGTTATCTGAGATCGCAGCGCCAAATCCCCTGCGGGCTCGTTGTAATACATGGCTTTATTTTCAGGGTGATTGCGCATTGCCCGGCTGATATGTCGATTAAGCTCAATGATGTGTGAGGACGGCTCATTACCTCCGGCGCTTGGCAAAATATCAAAGGCAGCACTGTGTTTCATGATGTCCCGAAAAATGGTCGGCACATTGACCGATTGCGGCGTAGGCTTGCTGAGAGAGGGCTGTGGCGGTCTTGGTTTGTATTGTTGGACGGCCTTGACGAAATAGCCTGACTTTGGTCTGGCCTCCAGCAAACCCTCAGCCTCAAGCTGGTGCAGCGCGTGTAAAACTGTCGCCTTAGACAGTGATTCGGCCCGGCATAATTCACGCACCGAAGGCAAGCGCTCCCCTGTTTTCCAGCGTTCCGTTTGGATACCGACTTTAAGTTGGCTAGTCAGGGCTTGGTAGCGGTACTGCTTCATCGGCTTTTTCCAGAGTATTAAAACAACTGTACCTATAATAAATTATTTTTTTGTCCCTGTTCTGGTTTTTTTGTTTCTCTATACTGCGCGCCATAATCAGTAGTAGGAGTATGGGCCGTGAACGCTAAAATCCCCCTTGAAAATATCGATACCTCAGATGCGGACGTTGTTCAGCAAATAGACGTCGAAGAATTCGATCTTTACGAAAAACGCGAAAAAATTTACACCCGAAAAATCCGAGGCTTTTTCCAGCGTGTGCGCCTGTTTACAGGCTGGCCATTACTCATCGCATATTTCGCTTTGCCCTGGATTAATTGGGATGAACGACAATCAGTGCTGTTCGATGTGCCCAATGACCAGTTTCATATTTTTGGCCTGACGCTATGGCCTGAGGACTTGATACTGCTCGCCGCGATATTGATTATTGCAGCCATGGCGCTGTTGGCTGTCACCACCTGGTTGGGACGTGTTTGGTGCGGTTACACCTGCCCGCAAACGGTTTGGACCAGTATTTTTATGTGGGCTGAACAAGTTACTGAAGGCAGCCGCAATGCACGCATAAAACTGGATCAGGCACCCTGGTCATTGAATAAAGTGATACGCAAAACAGCCAAACACAGTATTTGGTTGGGCGTATCATTGCTGACGGCCATCTCTTTTGTGGGTTATTTCACGCCGATGCGTGAACTCGTTCCCAACATGTTTACTTTTACCCTCGGTGGCTGGGAAACCTTCTGGATACTGTTCTTTGTGCTTGGCACTTATGGCAATGCGGGCTGGCTACGTGAGCAGGTGTGCAAGTACATGTGCCCCTATGCACGTTTTCAGGCGGTGATGTTTGATAGCGACACCCTTATTGTGTCTTACGATGCTGAACGAGGTGAATCCCGAGGCACCCGTAAAAAGGACCTAGACTATAAAGCCGAAGGTATGGGGGATTGTATCGATTGCCAAATATGTGTGCAGGTTTGCCCGGTTGGCATCGATATCCGTGACGGTTTGCAATACGAGTGCATCAACTGCGCACTGTGTATTGATGGCTGTAACGAGGTCATGGATAAAATGGATTATTCACGGGGTCTTATTCGTTACACCACCGAAAATAAACTGCAGCATAACCAAGAACACCGTCTGTTACGCCCCAAGTTGATTGGTTTTGGTGTCGTGTTGCTCACCATGATAGGTCTGTTCGGTTTCCTTCTTTTTGATCGAGACTTGATTGAGGCGGATGTTACGCGTGATCGCGGCCAGCTATATCAGCAAACTAACAATGGCCTGATCGAAAATGTGTATACCTTGAGTATTCTGAATATGGATCAAGTATCTCAGCACTACCGAATTTCTTTGCAGGGATTGGAGGGCGCTGAGTTGAAAGGGAAAACGGATGTTGAAATAGCATCAGGCAAACAGATAGACGTATTATTACGGGTACAGATTGATCCAGCTTCATTAACCGAAATGAATACGCCTGTTGCGTTTGTTATCAGCTCCTGGGATAAGGCCAGCAGTGTCATTGAAGAAACGCGTTTTATTGGCCCTGGAAGGCGCTAGGTTAGAGTTATTAACGAAGGAAATATTGTGGATAACACGCGCGGCAGTATTGCCATGGTGCTAGCGATGGCGGCTTTTTCCCTTGAGGATATGTTTATCAAAGCCGCCTCAAGCACCGTGCCAGTTGGTGAAATACTGATTCTATTTGGTCTGGGCGGTACACTGGCATTTGTCGTGTTGACGCTGAAAAGAGGCGAAACCATTTTAAGCCGTGCCATTCTGTCACCTGCGATTCTGACGCGTGTGGTGTGTGAGATAGCGGGGCGCTTTGGTTTTACACTAGCCATTGCGTTGACGCCGCTCTCCAGTGCATCGGCGATTCTCCAGGCAGCGCCGTTGGTGGTGGTGGCTGGTGCGGCCGTCTTCTTTGGTGAACGAGTAGGCTGGTCACGTTGGGTTGCCATTTTGATCGGTTTTGTTGGCGTGTTAATGATTATTCGACCTGGTCTGGAAAGCTTTGAGCCTGCCTCGTTGTTTGCCGTGCTCGGTATGTTGGGTTTTGCTGGCCGAGATTTGGCAACGCGTGCCGCGCCGGCTGAGTTATCCAATATGCAGTTGGGCGTATACGGATTTTTTATTCTTATTCCCACCGGCTTAGTTATGCTGACATTTAGTGGCGGTGTAGTTTTACCGAATTTTAATTCCAGTCTTCAAATTGTTGCTGCCACGCTATTTGGTGTTGTTGCCTATTATTTGCTCACGGTGGCCATGCGCTCGGGACAGGTTTCGGTTGTGACGCCGTTCCGTTATACCCGGTTGGTGTTTGCACTTTTATTGGGTGCAATCGTCTTTAGTGAGCGACCTGATGCTATCACCTTGTTAGGTAGTGTGATTATTGTCGGTAGCGGTGTTTATACCTTGCTTCGTAATCGTCGTGGTTTCGCAGTTAAGGCCAGCAAAGCTGCGGCTTGATTCACCGGCAACTGTCCCATATGTTTTTACACATATCTGATCCTGTTTAGAGTCCCCGCATTCCGTTAACTTACAGGCATGTTTTGTTAACGGGACAGGCAAGTCATCAGCAATGATAAATACTGGTTTGAATATATCTAAATGGATC